>MDSX01047003.1_pt1 | contig 24863 bp, 26 predicted proteins | sample 811141 | NCBI WGS metagenome assembly MDSX01 (sample SAMN05326642, study PRJNA326480) | marine metagenome | isolation source: seawater | place: Atlantic Ocean: South East | collected 2010
ATAGCTTACATATTATTGATGTATTGGTAAATATATAAAAAAAGAATGTTATATTCGATTTTATAAATGATACAATTAATACATTATGTTAACTTTGAAGCAAATAGACTATGCCCTTGCAGTGAGAAAAAACTTGCACTTTAAAAAAGCTGCAGATGAATGTTATATATCCCCTTCAACCCTTAGCAATGCAATTACTGAATTAGAAACACAACTTGGGGTAAAAATTTTTGAAAGAAATAATAAAAAAGTTATTGTTACAAACCTTGGGCAAGCAATCTTAGATAAAGCTCAGCAGATTAGGCTAGAAGTTCAAAATATATATGAGTTAGTTCAAAATAAATCTAACGGATTAAGTCATCATTTATCCCTTGGCATCATTCCAACAATCAGCCCTTACTTTCTTCCACTAATTCTTCCGAAAATACAAAAAGAATTTCCTGATCTCAATCTTAAAATTGAAGAAGGTCAATCAGGATTGCTTACTCAAAAAGTTAGAGAAGGCGATCTTGATATGGCAATACTTGCCTTACCTTATGAATTAAAAGGCTTACAAAGTCTTAAATTTTGGGAAGAAGATTTTTATTGGGTTTCGCACCATCAAAATAAACTTGCTGGTAGGAGTGAGATCAAAGCATCAGAACTCGAGCAATCTCAATTAATGCTTCTAGAAGACGGTCATTGCTTAAAAGATCATATATTGGATGCTTGTAATATCTCAGCTTCCTCTAAATACTCTTTAAAAGCTTCAAGCTTGAATACATTAATTCAATTAGTCAAAGGAAAGATGGGGACAACACTGGTACCTAAAATGGCTCTAAAGGAGCTAATTGGTAATAAAAAGGGGCTTGCAATTTCTCATCTTAATGAAGCGGGACCTCATAGAGAAATTGCATTAATTATTCGAGAAAGTTATGCAGGCAAAGAGAGCGCAGAATTCCTAAGAAATTTTTTTGAGAAAACTCTAAAAGAGATAAGTTAAAAAATTAAGCTATTCAGATTCAGGCAGTTCAGCCTTTTGAGAATCTAGAAATTCTGTTTTTTGCCATAGTAAATTAAATTTTCTATTAACAAACTTTACTTCCTCGCCCCTTCTCTCAAGCTTGTCTTCATAAATAATTCCCATGTCCATCTTTTTGCTCTGGCCGTCCTCAACAAACATATGACTCGCGATACAATAAGTTTTACCATTATAAATATCGCCATCCCAGGTACCTTCAATATTTCCAATAAAATGCATTGTGCTGTCGTAAGTTGTGACCAAATAATTCATTGCTACCATAAACCCTTCAATGCCTTCAAGATCATAACCTCCAGACATAGAAAAATCTGACCACATAATAGAATCTAATTTATCAAAATTTCTTGAATCAATAATTTCAGCATACTGATAAATGACCTTCTTCGCTTCACTATTTATTTCCATAGTATTTGCTCCTAAAAAAATTGAACTAAACAAAATTAAAAAAAATATTTTTTTCATAACACTGTTTCTCTTATATATTTAGTCTCATTCTTATTTACTTAAATCACTTATAGCATTTAAAACTGGTTTTATATCCTCTTTTGAGCGAACAAAATTAATTGGAAAAATTTCAATCTCTGTAAGACCTGCTGCAATTGATTTTTCTGCTTGTTGTAAAGTTAGCTCAAGATTTGGTGCGCCAGAAGCATCAATTTGAGTAGGTAATTGGCCCCTAATTCTTGGCATACTTTTATTATTATTTTCTTTGAATGCTGCAGCAAGAAGCTCTTTTCCATTAGCAATAAACTCAGTATCAGTTTTTATAGGGATCCACCCGTCACCAATTTTTGATATCTTTTGAGCTGTTTTTTTAGTCATTTTTAAACCAAATAATAACGGTACATCTGCTCCCTGAATTGGTTGAGGTTGACACCATATATCATTGAATTTATATATATTTCCCTCATGAGAGGCTGGGCTGGTTTCCCATAATAATTTACAAATTTCTAGTGTTTCCCAAAAGATATCAGACCTTTTTTCAAATGGAACGCCTGCAGTGTGATACTCCTCTTCTTGCCACCCCATTCCGACTCCTAGTTCCAATCTGCCTTTTGAAATGGAATCTAATGTTGCAGAAGTTTTTGCTAATAACGCTGGATTCCTTAAAGGCGCAATCAATACTGCAGTAGCTAGATGCAACTTTGTTGTGTGCGAGGCAATCATTGTTAAAACAGTTAATGGTTCATACCATGGAGCTTCAGAGGGCAAAGGAAAACTGCCAAAAGGATATTTATGGAGATTCTTTCCCATAACTACATGATCGGTAAGGCTGATGCCATGAAATCCATACTCTTCGGCAGATTGAGCTATATCTATATATGAGTTTATATCTCCATCATAAAAATTATGGAGTCCAAACAATCCAGCAATTATTTTCATTTTTCTTTCCTGCAACCTAATTAATCATTTGATCTTAGCCAATTAAATGTTTCTTCTATTGCTTTATTAAGATCGCCCTCAAATTCAAATCCCAAAGACTTTACTTTGGAGTTACTAACAAAATAACTAAGTTGATTCATTATTTTACTTTCAACAAACTCAATTTCAATTTTAGAAAAATTATTTATAGAATCTAAGATATCACGGACTGTATAATTTTTAGTAAGAATATTAAATACCTCACCATCGTTTACCTCAGAAATAAAAAAATTAATCGCTCTGCAAGCATCAGTTAAGGCTAGATAAGGTCTGTATTGATCCATAGCAGTCTTCCAAACAGTAATTGGTTGATTTAGTGAAGCCTGAAAACAAAATTTATTCACTGCAGTATGAAATCTCATCCCGGCAGAGGGACCAAAGATTGTTCCCAGTCTTAAAATGTTATAGTTTTTGGCAAGGGATGAAATGATCAAATCTTCTTCATTTACCTTTGATACAGCATAAGGACTTTGAGGCTTCAAGACCGATGGATCATCTTCAAAAACTTCTGCATCTGCTGAGCCATATACGCTTGTAGAAGATGGAAAAATTAATTTAGCTCCAGATTCTCTACAAAAATTTACAATTGTTTCAGTTGAGTTAAAGTTATTAGCGTGGACTTCATCAGCCCTATCATGAGAAGCTTCTGCATTTGTAATAGCCGCAAGATGAACAACACAATCAATTTCTCTGGCTGGCAATGACTTGAAGAGATTGAGATTTTTTTTAGAAAGATCGATATCCAAAAATTCAAAAAAAGGATTGCCTATCAAGCCCCTAAGTGAAATAAGTCTCTGGGTTAAAAGATTATCAATGCATATAACATGGCAGTCATTAGTTATTAGATGTCGTACTAATTTACTTCCAATATGGCCTAAACCGCCTGTAACTATAAGTGTTGTCATTCTTGTATTTTTCTATGCTGTAGATATTGATCATAATCTCTAACATAATCTTTTTCATTATAAAGATGACTACATAAAACCATTAGAGATGACAGGGTTGAATAATGTTGAGAACACCAAAAACCAGGTGGTACAGAAATTGCTGTTCCATACTCAGATAATATAAATTTTTTCTTTTGAATTCCATCATCAACAATTACATTGATACTTCCTCGAATACATACTAGTGTCTGCCAACAATCCAAATGAGCGTGATCCCCTCTAGTTGATTCGCAGTCTGGGGAGACTATAAATATTCTTTTAACTTCGTGCTCTAGACTAGAAAGATCTTCAATAATAAACATTCCGCAGTTTTCTTTGAGCATTTGAGGAAATTGAAAAATAGTTAATTCATCTAGTTGTTTCATATCTCTCCTTTCAAAAGTTCCGCAAACCCTTTTTTCATATCGTATTTATATTTAAAGCTTTCCAAAAAAATTTGTGAAGGTGTAAGTTTGAATGATCTAGTGTCAGTAATATAGTTACTATGAAAATTTTGATTGATTTTGATTTTTTTATTGAATTTTTTCTCATACATTTCAGCTAGCAACTTTACGGCATCCAAGAACAAAATATTATCTCTTGAGCAAGCAAGATAAATGCTTTTACTAAATTTCTTTTGTTTTAATAAATGAATTATCATTCGGGCTGCATCAGTTACATGGAGATAATTTCTATAAAACTTTCCATTGCTGACTATAGAAACTTCATTTTTAAGACCCATCTGAGCAATGAATTTATTTAAAATACGCCTATTTTTTTTTGCATCTAAAAATGTATCATTCCCATAGATATTAGAAAATCTTATAGAGCAGCAATTAATTTTATAAGTCTTATTATAATATTGAATCATCTGATCTGAGTATGTTTTAAGAAGATCATAAGAAGTCCATGGATCGGGGGCATCATCATCACTTATAGTTTTTTTATGTTTTATCCCGTATACAGAGCAAGAACTAGAAAAAATAAACTTCTTTTTGGTGCCTATTAGATTTACAAGAATTCTATTTAAAAGATTGAGTTGGGGAATCAAGAAATTGCGTTCATTGAGAGCTGAGACCTGAACGCTTGTATTAGCAGCTAAATGGATAACAATATCAGCATGAAGGATTATTTTCTTTAATGTTTCATTATTTACTTTCAACAAATCCATAGAAATATATTTACAATTTCTTGAATTCTTAAAGCCATTGCCCCATGAAGATTTTCTTAAATAAGTCACATTTAAGGGTTTGCTACCAAGATGCAGTTGAAGTTCGGTCCCTAATTGACCTGAAGCACCAAATACTAAAACATTTTTATCAGACAGTATCTTCAAAGTTATTTAAAATTTTAATAATTTTCATCTGGGTTCTAATATTTAATTCGGGGTGTATTGGCAAAGAAACAACCTCTTGAGAAATCATATCGGTAATGGGTAATTTTGCTGAAAATTTACTCAATAGACCATTTAGATGATTTGGTGGAGTGTAATGGATTCCTAAAAAAATATTATGCTTTCGCATGTAATTTATTAATTTTTCTCGATGTTTTACTTTGACTACATATAAATGGAATGAACAAAACTGAAAATCAGAATATTCAAGCCGTTTAAAATAGGAGTTTAAATTTAAATTATATATTTTGGCTATATTACGTCTTTTTTGAATATCTCTTTTTAGATCTTTTAGACGAATTTGTAAAACTACAGCTTGCAGTTCGTCAAGTCTAGAGTTCATGCCATTTGCAACTTTAACTACTCGATTTTTATTCCATCCATATTGTCTTAATGACTCAATCTTAATTTGTAACTTTTTATTGGGTACCCATACTCCTCCTCCATCTCCAAGAGCGGCTAAGTTTTTTGTTGGGAAAAAGCTAAAAGTGCCCGCATTCGCTAAAGTACCAGCATATTGATCAAAAATTTTTGTTCCGGCACTTTGGGCACAATCTTCAATTACCAAGCAGTTATGTGGTCGAGCTACTTTCATAAGGCTAGGTATATTTATTCCACTCCCATATAAATGAACTGCTAGAATTGCTTTAATTTTTGCTTTGGATTTAAGTTTTTTTTCAATTTTTTCAATAGAGATTAGAGCTGTTTCAGAATCTATATCAATGAATAATGGCTTACAGCCCGCATTAATTATCCCAAGAATAGAAGCTGGTGCTGTATGAGAAGGAGTAATGACGTAACCTGAAGAAATATCATGAGCTAATAAAGCTAAAGTAATTGCGTCTGTTCCATTAGCGCATGATACAAAATAGCCTCCATTATTTAAGAATTTATTGAATTTTTTTTCAAACTCTTTTACTTGCGACCCTAAAACATATTCACCTGAATCTATAAAAGTAGAGATTTTTTTTAAAATTAGGTTTTTTTTATCTTGAAAGCCTGCTTTTGGATTTGCAAAAAAAATACTCATTCAAATGTATGATTTTCTTAATTTGAAAATTCTTCGAATAAATGGGTAATCCATTTACCATTAAAATCTTTTTCTTTATTCATGATTTCTTGTTTATGATTCCAAGCAAACAAAACAGCAACTTCGGGGTGAGGAATGAATTCTGAGTATGGAAGGACAGGAATATGTTTACCAGGAGTATATGTATTTTGTTTTATTGGAGTTGTGTCAACAAAAAAATCTATTAAATCATCGCCAACATCACAATAATTTAAGATAGTTGTACTTTTGGAGGTTGCCCCATAGCCAACAATTCGATTATTTTTTTCTTTAAAAATTTCTAAACTGTTCTTAAACTCTCGCTTTGCGAACTCACAATTTTGACTAAATTCTTCATATGTATTTATGTCTTTGATTCCCATCATTCCTTCTTTTTCTATTTGCTTGGAAAGATTCTCTGAAATTTGTATCGAGGTAGTTTTTTTAAGGTAATAACGCATAGAACCTCCGTGAGTGTTCAAGTGCTTGCAATCAAATAATTCTAAACCATACTTTTTGAAAACATCTTGCACGGCGGAACAATTAAATAGATATACATGCTCATCGTAAATTTGATCATATGAAACTTTTTGAAGAACGTCACCAAGATAGGGATCTTCAAATACAAGATATCCACCCTCTTTTAATAATATTGAGCAAGACTCAGCTAAATCATTTATGTCAGGAATATGGCAAAAAACATTTGCTGCATAGACTAAATTTGCCGGGCCTTTGGTCTGAAGTACTTCATTAGCAAGGTCAGCACTAAGAAACTCACTAATTGTATCTATTCCATACTTATTTGATTCTTGGGCAACATTCAAAGATGGCTCAATTCCTAAAGATTTAATGCCAGCATTTACTGTGTGCTCTAACATTACGCCATCATTTGAACCAACCTCTATAACAAATGAGTCTTCCGGAGAAATGCTATCATTTGCAAGTATTTCTATGAGCTCGCCAGCAACTCCCTCAAAATGACTTTTCATAAAATTAGATGTTCGACTGAAGAAAGCATAATTTTCATGAAACATTTGTGATGGATCTGGCTGATTTACAAGTTGAAAGAGGCCATTCTCAAGATTCACTGCAACAGACATTTCAAAAAAATACTCATCTTTAATTAAAGGATCTTTTAAAAAGCCATTTGCAAGAGGCTGCATGCCAAATGAATGTATTACAGGAATATCTTTTCCAGAGAATCTACATTTCATAACAAAGCCTCATGTTTATATGTGTTCACAATCATTAAAACTTGGCCAAGAAGCATCTCTTTTATTGATAATTTTTGGCTTAAACGGTAAATCTAAATCTAAGGAAAGGTAATTTACGCCTCTTTCATTTTCTTTGATATAGCTTCCATGCACATGATATAACAATACACTTTCATTTGAAATGCTTAAAAAGCCATGTGCAATCCCGGGAGGCAAAAACAATGTGTGATGGTTTTTTTCTGAAAGATTTGCCTTAACTAAATTACCAAATGTTGGAGAATCTTTTCTTAAATCAACTCCAAAATCTAAGACTGCTCCTTTAATGCAGGTAACAAACTGAGTAAGTTCATTTTGGACCTGATAATGAAACCCCCGAAAAACTCCATATTTTGATTTTGAAATATTTACTTGCTCGATTCTGGGAACATTTAAATCACTAAGAATTTTCTGATTCATGGCTTCAAAAAATAGCCCTCTTTCATCGTCAAAAACATTATTTTGAATAAGCGCACAACCTTCAATATTTTGATTAATTAATTTCATTCTTTATTTTTTATAATTTTACTTTCAGTCTTAAGCGTTTTATTTTCTGCCCAGCTGATAATTTTACGCCCTATTAGAGATTGATATAGGGTATATAAATGAAATCTTCTTTCTGCCCAAAAAACGCTTGGTAGCTGCATCCAAAAAAATCTTTTAAAAATTACATGCTTTAGAGTTGCAAATACACCTCTAAATCTCAAGGCAAAAAAATTATTACAAAATGTTTCAGCAGCCATCAAACATGCTGCTTTTTTTCCATATCTAATTACATTTTTGGCATTTTCAGATCCAAACTCTAGCCATCTACTGTAAATATCCCAGTCCCTTAACAAATCATAATACTCTTTGGTACCACAATATCCCCGATGAGCAAGAATATGATTTAATTGATGATCACCTCGCCTCCAATAAAAGATAGCGCTTTCATCAAATCCAGTGGATCCGAATGGAACCACTCCATATAGCTGAGAGAGTTCAATCGACCTATGAAAGCCTCCCATTTGCTTTAAGAAATCGGTTTTAAAGGAAAAAATAGTGCCAGGAGTTGAAAAGCAATTTCCACCATTTATAAAGTCTAAAACTAATTCATGTCCTGGCATAAATCTTGGTCTTAGATTTGAATCTCTGTTAATTAATTCTTCCTCTCCAATACTATTGTCTGCGTAAATGGAAACTGCTATACCTGCTGCACTTATACAGTTACTGTCCTCATAAAATAGCTTAACCATTTTTTCTACGTAATCTAAAGCCAGTAAATCATCATAAGATTGATAAAAAAAATAGTCTCCTGCTGCAATTTCTAAGGCATCATTACAAAGAATAAAGCTTCTTAACTCAGGATCATTAAAATCAAAGATATTTTCTTCATAATTAATTACTCTAATTCTTGGATCAATTTTTGACTGACTAGAAATAAATTCAGAAATTTCATCAGATGCACCATTGTTAGAAATAATGATCTCTAGATTTGGATAAGTTTGATTGCGAATATTTTCTAAAGCTTGTTGAAAATATTTTAAGCCATGAAAAACATCGATAGATACTGTAAAAATTTTATCAGTAATCATTTTTTGAAAGTCTATAAAACAAAATATTACATCCCCTGTAACTGAGCAACTCTATGAAACTCTCCATTTTTTGCCATTAATTCTCTAAAAGTGCCTTGTTCAATTAAATTGCCGTCTTTTAAATAAAAGATTTGATTTGAATTAACAATAGTTGAAAGTCTATGAGCTACTGAGATAATTGTTATATTTCCTTGAAGATTATCTATAGAGTCTTTTATTAATGATTCAGAATTACTATCTAAGGAACTTGTAGCTTCATCTAAAATAAGTATCTGGGGATTACGCGCAAGGGCTCTGGCCAAACATATGCGTTGAGCTTGGCCACCAGATAATTTCATACCCCTTTCTCCAACTATAGTCTCATAACCATCTTTCATATCACTAACAAAATCATCCACATAAGCTAATTTACAAGCCTTTAAAATATCCTCCTCGTCAATCTCAGGGTTAGCCCATAAGATATTATCTTTTATCGAAGCATTAAAAAGGAAAGGCTGTTGAGGAATGTAGCCAATTAGATCTCTCCAAGAATTTAAATTTATTGTTTCAAAGGGAATTTCATCAATAAATATAGACTTATTATTGATCTCATAATAGCCCATTAAAATATCTATTAAGGTAGATTTCCCTGAGCCGGATGGACCAACAATAGAAGTCATCTCACCTTTTTTAATTTCTATAGAGATATTATCAATAATCTTTTCATCAGAGTATGAAAAATTTAAATTAGAGATATTGATTGAGTTACTGAAATGCTCAATAATCTTTGGATTTTCATTTTCCTTGGTATTATTTGACTCGTCTTTAAGCTTATAAATTTGCTCAAAAGAGGGAATTGCAGATACAAAACCATTATTATCTGCGATAAGTGTAGAAGCTAATCCAGAAGATCTATTTACAATAAATAGAAATGTGATTAATTCTGCGACCGGAATATTTAAAAAACTTTGGCCCAAAAGAATAGTTGCTAAAACTAAAATAATAACGAGTGGTTCATTAATTAAAGTAAAAAAGTACCTAATTAACGAAAATTTAACAGATGTTTCAGCTACTGTTTGAATGGAGGGTGTAATTAAATCCGCCGTTTCATTTCTTTTGTTGTAACCAATAATTAACTTAATTGCATTTAAAGAATTGAAGATGCTGCTTTGCAGAAAATTACTTGCAGAGGTATGTTCTTTTCTTAATTTATATACAAGCTTGTCACTAAGTATGGAAATCGGGAAAAGTATTAATAAGGCAAGTGCTAGTATCATTGCAGTAAGCTGCAGTGAAAAAAAGAACAAAATCCCCAAGTAAAAAATAATTGTTAGCGCTCCGGCAATTAATTTTGCAATTGACTCAAACCCTATTGTTACTTTTTCTGTTTCCTTGGTCATAGTATTAGAAATAAGTCCGAAGTCCTTATTAGAATAAAATCTCCAGGATGCATTGAGAAAAGAACTAAATTGATCCATTGTTAGATCTTTGATGATTTTAAATATTAATTTATTTCTAATAAAACCTTCAAATAATAAAAATATACTTTTTAAAAGTGTAGCTACTAAAAATAGAGCCCCAAATGAAAAAACATTAACTGGTAAGCCGTACTTTGAAAAAATATCTCCAAAAAAACGAGTAACTCCACTTTGATACATTGGATCTTGATTTAAAAGTATGTCAACTAGCGGAATAAAACTAAATACAGCTGTTGATTGAATTGCTGCCGAGAGCACCATTAAAAATAAAACAAAGCAGAATCTATTTAAATTAGATTTTATAATCTCTAAAAGCGGTAAATGTATTGGATTTTTAGATTTCATATGAAATTTAGACTAATTTTTATCATTAAGGTGCTTGAATAATTTTAACTAATTCAACCTGGTCCTAGGTATCATGAGAGTACATTCTATACTTACTCGGGATTGAGACCCACCTGTAAAGCCACCATGCAATAGCTTATCGTTAAATATAAATGCATCTCCTGGTTTTGATAAAAACTTCTTAATTTCTAATTCTGAGTCGGAAACTTGAATAAGTGGTTTTACAAATCCATCTCTTTCTTGGCCGGTATATGGCCAATCTTTTAAATGAGAGCCTGGAACATATCTTAAGCCACTTTTTCCAGGCTCATTAAAAATAGCTATCCAAATTTTGATTCTCTCAAAATCTTTTGACATCGTGCCATGGCCCAAATCCCAAAACCATCTATCAGCATGAAGGGGTCCGACATCATTTCCAGCTGGTCGTGCTAGACGCCAATATACCTCTTCATCATATATTTCTTCTTCATTTGAAATACTTATTGGTCCAAGCTGAGATTCTAAATTTTTAAAAAAATCGAGATTTCTAAAAATCTCCTTTGATTCATGTGAAAAAATCCTATTGACCTTGGGCCATAATTCGCCATGTTTGATAGAAGAATATTTTGCTTCTAGCTGATGATAATCTTGTAGCTGAGTTTTTTTGATTTCATCAACCAAATCAGGGTGACTATTAGAGAGCACTGAATGAAATTGAGACAGAATTAATTTTCTTATTATCTCTAAATCTGCATTAGGAATAGAAAATTTATCAAAAAAGCCCTTCTCTCCATAAAGAGTATTTATTATTTTGTTGTCCATATCTAATTATAGAATAATTCAATAATTAACGCTCATGCTTAATTACAAAGATAGCATTTCATCAAATTATTATTAGCTAAAATAGATTAAGTGAATTAAAAAATTTTTTTTAAAAATAGTTCGCTGAAATGCCCAAAAGATTTTTTTTGAAAAGCTGTTTCATGATGATAAAGTGGAAATTCTTTCCATGAGCTCAGCAATAGACCCTCAACCCATTTTCTTTTTTTGGTTATGTTTTTAGAAGCATTCCAAGAACCAACAATTTTTTCTTCAAGCTCTGATACGACTTCACATATCTCTTCCGATGAATTATCTATTACTCGTAAGTTATACTTTTGAAGCTTTGCATTGGTATGAAAAGAAATTAGCTTCTTTTCTATTAATTCTTGCAAGGATAAAGGTTTATTCTTTGAATTAACTATAGTTTTTGGCATCCAAATAGTTTTTGGATTGCTTGAATTAAAATCTCCAATCGGCAATGCATTAACATATGCAACAGGCCTACGATAAATATTTGAAATTGAATCTAGTCCAGATGAAGTGCTAATACAAAAAGTACAATTTGCCATTAACCACACATCTAAGAAATCTGATGAAGATTCGCAAAATGGATAGTCTAAAAACTGATCGCTATCAATAATTAATTTGTCTCTAACTTTTGCTCCCATCCTAATTACAAAGTAGCCTCGTGCAATTAATTCTTTTACAGCGAGCTCATATGTCTGACAATCTGAGTCTCTATAATTGTGATAAGAAAAATCAGTATCAGGAAATTTTTCTTCTAAATAAAGTGAATCACGAATATTTAAACATACAAACTTTTTAGTATTCTTGCATCCCATACTTGTTAAAAATAATTCTCCAGCCTCATCCTCTGCTATTAAAAATGGAAAGACCTTTTTAGATTTGACACGAAGACCTGGAATATCACGAGATCTGTGAGTCTCTAATAAATTAGGATTATAAAAAAGAGTATGCTTGGGAAGATAAAGATTTGCTTGATAGATAAATTCAACAAATCTATAAACTTTTAACTCTCGTTTAATTAATTTAAGAAGAAAAATGTTGCATGGAGGGCCTTCTAAAAAAAATATATCTAGCGATCTTCTAGATAGGACTAAATCTTTTTGGCACAAAAAATGCATGCTATCATCTGCAAAATGCCCTATTCTCTCCGAGGGTATTACTCCAATTCGAATATGAACAAAAGGATATATAATTCTTATAAGAATTGCCAAAGGAAATCCAATTAAAAATAAAAGGAAGAATTTAATTAAAAATTTAACTCTGGTAATTAAAAAATCTTTCATATACTTTTTAATAAATGATCGACTGCTGAAAGAAAATCATTCTTAATAATTATATTTTCTATATCTTTTCTGGGTAGGGAGCTCAACTTGATTAAACCGGTATCCACTCCAATAAAGTTACAACCTAGATTAACTGATGTGAAATAATCAGAAAGTGTGTCCCCTATATAAAAAATTTTATTTACGTCATAGTTGTATTTGTTAATAAGTTCTAGCCCAAAGTTGGGAGATGGTTTTCTGTATTTTATTTCTTGATTAGGGGCCTCTGGCGCTATACAAATTTCTTTAAAGGCTTCAAGTTCTAAGTTGAGCAAATCAAACATTCTACTATTGCATGCTATAACTTCATTCATAGAAAAATAATCTCTACCAACACCAGATTGATTAGTGTGCAATGAGAAAGAAATTTGATGAAACTGAAGTTTTTTGATTCCTTCCATGACTCCAGGCAATAAAAAGACCTCCTTAGGATTAGATAAATAATGGATATGCTTTATAAGTGTTCCATCACGATCCAACACAACATGTATCTCTCGTGCAGGCATCTTAGTTAAAATCATCATCCTTGAGGCTAGAAAAGTAATTCTTTTCTATGCCGGAGGGACCATGAGTGGGAATGATCAAGTTTTTGTCAAATTTTAAATAATTAACAGCATAATCAAAATAAGAAATATCGTCATCTCCAGAACAATGATAAAGCTTGGACTTATTATTTTGTCTTATAAAATTAATCTTATTTAGAACTATTTTTATATTTGTTGGAGATAAATATTTATTAACGTATGGATAAATACATTTCCCTTCAGAAATATCGTCTCTCCATTGTTGAAGTAAAGGTAATTCTTGATCCACTACTTTACTTAATCTCAAGATACTCGTATTTGCTAATTCTTTAATAATAAATTTTTCAACCAAAGTCTTCTGTTGACCATATAGGTTTTTTGGAGATTGCTTTGAGTAAATACTTTCTCGAGGCTCAGAACCATCAAAAACATCAGCAGAAGAAATGAATAGTATATTGGGAGATAATTTGTCAAAAAAAGTTAGCGCTTCAATAGTATTTTTTACATTGATGAGTTCGGAGAGATCTGGATGATCAATACAATATTTGATATTTGTAATCCCAGCAAGAAAAACTATAAAGTCATAATTAGAAGAAAAAATTGAGAAATCTGGATTTTGTAAATCAAAAAATATTTCTTCATGCAGCTCAGATTTTCGTGAAGTTGAATATAATGAAAATTTTTTACAACTCCAAAACTCTTTTAGTGCTCGTCCAATATAAGAGTCGCCTCCCAGGATCAATATTTTATTCATCTAAATTAGGCTCTAGTAATCTTAAAATAGCTTCCCAGGATTGTTGATTTTGTTCTAAAAATTTCTCTTCTGAAATTTGACTACTTAAATTAGCTCGATTCCAGGCTGAAAATGTTCCGATATCTACAATATCCCCTTGATGTATGCAGCCACTCATCTTTCCTAGTAATTTTGGAATTATATCTAAAGAAAGATCAATAAAATTATTTTGATTATCAAAGTACTGAAAGACATCTTTTGAAAATATATAAATTGCCGCATTAGCTAAATGCCGTCCTGAAAGCAATGGATTTTTTTCATCAAATTTATTAATTATTAAATCTTCATCCATTGAAACTACACCACAGTTTTGAGGTTCATCAGTGTAAAATGTAAGCATGGTAGCAATTGCTTCCTTGCTTTTTTGTTCATGAGAGACAAAAAGCTCTTTGAAATTAAAATTAAACATATTATCTGCATGTGCAACCAAGAAATCATCATTTTGAAAAAATGATTTATTGTTTAAAATAGTTCCGCCCGTTCCAAGTAGATCGGGTTCATATGAAATATAAATAAAATTTTTCCAAGTTGATTGTTCTATATATTCTTGAACTAAATTGCTTAAATAGTGAGTATTTAGAACAATTTCAGTTATATTATTGTCAACCAAGGCGGAGATCCAGTAGTCAACTAAGGGCCTCCCATTAATTGGAACTAGACATTTAGGAAGAAAGTTAGTCAAAGGTTTGAGTCTGGTTCCCATACCCCCAGCCAATAACAATGCTTTCATATCTTTATTTTATAATAAATTTTAAATCTTAGTTATCTTGAGAAATATAAACTTTTAATTGCTGTCTGAACTTCTTCTTTTGTGATGGGTATATTGCCTACTCTGCTTACCTGAATAGCTGCCGCTAAAGATCCAATTAATGCAGTCTCCCAAACTGTTGCTCCTGATGCCATACATAAAGCACTAGAAATTAACAAAGAATCTCCTGCGCCAGCAGTATCAACAGGGTTTGAATTTAAGGCATTAATTTGTTCAGTTTTGTATTCTCCATCTTCGGAAACGTATAATAAAACTCCTTCTTCGCCTAATTTTAAGAAAATATTTTTACACTTTGCATCCTCCAACAAGCCCATAGCGAGTTGGACTAATCCTTCCTGATTATCTCTTTGACTAATTCGAGCCTCTCGCTCAGTTGGAGTTATTAAATTTACAGATTTAAACCTTGCTACATTTCCAGTTTGTGAGGAAGATTGACTATCCGCAAGAACTAATATGTTTTTTTCCCTAGCTAAGGCAATAATCTGATTGACCAGGGTGGTTGGCAAAAATCCATAATTAAAGTCAGAAAAAATTAAAACATCTAAATCATCAGCGATTTTTTTAAAATTAGTCAAAATTTTAGATTGCAAATCCTCAGAAATACTTATTTCAGAAATATTATTAACTCTTAATAAGGTTTTATTTCTTGCCCTATATCTAGATTTTAAATTTGTAGGGCGCAATTTGTCACAAAGAAGATTCGCATTAATCTGAGTATCCTTAAACGCCAAATCTATAAATTCTTTATATTTATCCTCCCCAGTTACCGTCATAAAATGTACATTTGATCCAAGCTTCTCGCCATGCATAGCAACTATGCCAGCGCCCCCAACAAATTTTCTAGAATTTAATGGTTTAATGGCAATTGTTGGATCTTCTTGAGACATTCCAAGGGCCTCAGAATCTATGTACTCATCAATAATAATATCTCCAAGAATACAAGCATTAATATTTCTGAATTTTTCAACAAGACTTAGAAGGCCAGCTTCAGTAATGTTATGTCTTAAAATATAGTCTTTTGGAGTTTTGAAGTTAAAAGTACTTTCATCAAAATATTCTTTTCTTAATAAATCTATAGAGGAAAAAGAAACGTCTCCAGATCCAAAAATTAGCTTTCCACCATAAGAATTAAGAGGCTCAAGCTCTTGATTGATAGAATTCTCATACTCCTTACCTTTTAAAACTGCATATGGTTTATGTTTTAAAATAACATCTGAAATAGACTCGTTGACAATAAAACATTTATCAACATAGCTATTAACTTGAAGTGTTTCCAATCTATCTTGCTCAGAAATCAAAGCATTATTTTTAGAGATCTCATCTCCCAGCAAACCAATCCATAATTCTTTTTTAATTGATTTTGCGTAACGGAATAATCTTAAATGGCCAGGATGTAAAATATTAAAATTTCCGAAAATAATAATTAGGTCTTTCTTCATTAAATTACTCTGGTTTAATTTTTCTCAAATTTAATAAGTGGTCTCAACACTTTTCCTTCTTTAAAATCTGAGATAGCCTGATTGATATTTTTAATTGTATATTTTTTTGAAATTAATTTTTCTAGATTGATCTTTTGAGATTTAATAAGTTTACCTATTAGTGGGATGTCTAGATCAGGTAGTGAAGATCCACCCCAACTTCCATAAATAGTTTTTCCATTAATTAACTCAAAAGGGTCAATTGAAATTTTTGCCCCTGCTTCTGGGTGAGACGCAAAGATAGTTTTTCCACCTCTTCTAATTGAATTAAAAGCTTGCTCTATAGTTCCAACAAAGCCTGAGCAATCAACTGAATAATCTGCTCCTAAGGTATCTGGAGTTAATTTTTTAATTTCTTCTTCGGGATTCTTTTTTGCAGCATTAATACAATGAGTGGCTCCAAGTGCTTTTGCAAGCTTTAATTTTTTAGAATTAATATCAACAGCTATAAGTTTTGAAGGTGACAATGAAAGACATGCGATCAATGCGCTCATTCCTATTCCTCCTAGACCAAAAATTGCAATAGTTGAATCTTTTTTAGGTCTTAATTCTCTTGTGATTATACCAAAACCTGTCAGTACCGCACATCCGAGCAGCGCTCCAACATCCATTGGAATATGATCTGGCAAAGGAACACATCTATTTTCAGAAATAATAGCAATCTCATTAAATGTAGTAACTTTTCCTGCATTTACTTTTCCACAACAACCATCATGAAATTCTGGGGTATCAGCGTCAATTCCTTTGCTCTTAATCCAAGTTAATACAACTCTATTTTTAGGCTTGACCTTCTTAACCCCAGGTCCAACTGCAACTACAACTCCTGACCCTTCATGCCCAAGCAAGTGAGGTAAATACTTATCCTCACCTCTCTTGCCTTCTATTTCCATTATTTGGCTTTTACATATTCCACTATATGCAAGTTTCACTAGAATTTGTCCTCTCTTTAGAGGGGGTATGGTTAATTCAGAGGATACAAATAATGGCTTCTTAAGTTTTCTAAGGATAGCTCCTTTAAACTTTAATCCTGTATAGTCAGTCATAATAAGAAAAATAGAAGATTAGAATGGCCCAGTGAACCAGTCTCCTGGAACATCATGAGGGAATTGACGATCAAGATAAATTTTTTGTTTTTGTTTAATATTACTCATAGTCAAAATACGTTTAATTATATCCTCAGCTCGAACATGATATTCTTTTGTTAAAGCAGGGCTTGTTCCCTCAGGAAAATCAGGAAGAGCTAATTGCTCTGGCTTATTCTCCAGCTTTCCCCAAAACTTCTCTGTAATTCTGGAAATTATTTCTGATGAAATCGAGCAGTTCTTCATTCCAGTATCAAGAACTAAGACTTTTTTGGTTTTGACAATTGATTTAAAGACTGTTTTATAATCAATGGGAGAAACAGTTCTTAAATCAATTATTTCACATGATATATTGAAATGATCTTTTAAATAATCTGTCGCATGAATAGCTTCAATAGTTGAATATGACATTGTAACTAATGTTATGTCTTTGCCTTTTCTTAAAATAGAAGCCTCCCCCAATGGAATTGGGGTGAATTTCGAATCAACATGGCCTTTAAGATTATGAAGCCACCTATGTTCAAGAAATACAACTGGGTTTTTGTCAGCAATACTTGCGAGAAGAAGACCTTTGGCATCTTGAGGTGTTGATGGCATAACAACTTTCAGACCAGGAATATGTGCGAACCAAGATTGGAGGTTTTGGGAATGAGTCGGTCCTTGCCCCCAACCTCTACCAATAATTAACCTTATGGTAATTGGAATAGATCTCTGCTCACCAAACATGAAATACCATTTAGCCGCAGCATTTACTAGCTGATCCATGGCTAATAAAAAAAAGTCTAAGCGCTGATGAGTCATTACTGGAATTAGGCCCCCAATAGACGCTCCAATTCCAACCCCAGTAATTGCATTTTCAGAGGTCGGAATGTCAAACACCCGATCATTCCCAAATTTTTCTGCTAAGCCTTTAGTAGTTCCAAAAATCTCCATGGGATCATCAACTCCAAGGCCATAAAGAACAACATTTTTATCTTTTGTCATTGACAAATTCAATGCCTCATTTATTGCCTTAGAAAATGAAATAATTCTTTGTTTTTTCATTTTGCAAAAATTGTTGAAGTTGACAGAGCTAACTTTGGGAATGGTGATTTCTTAGCAAAATCAAATGCTTCGTCTATTTCTCTTTCTATTGAGGTATACATTTTTTTTAGTTGAGCTTCTGAAATCTTGTGATTCTTTAAAAGCCTATTAGAAAATATTTTTATAGGATCCTTTTTTTTCCATCTTAGAAATTCTTTTTCATCTCGATAACCAATATGATTATCAAAGTTAGGGCCACAGTGCTCTCTCCATCTATATGTTGGCATCTCAATAAAAATTGGTTGTTTCCTTTTTAATATTTCGGCTTTTGCTTTTAAAACAGCTTTATAAACAGCTTCTACATTATTGCCATCAACAATAATTGATTTTATTCCCATGCCTTGAACCATTTGATAGATTTTTCTATTTTTTGGCTGACGAACATTTAAAGGCGAATAAACAGAATAAAGATTATTTTCACATACAAAAAGCACTGGTAAATTTCTTACAGCAGCAAAGTTTGCAGATTCATAGAATGCTCCTTCCTCAATAGCTCCATCTCCCAAAAATACAACTGAAACATTTTTCTTTTTCTTTGCTTGCAGTGCTAGACCCAAACCAACTCCCACTGGAATTGAATTACCAACAATTGCCGTTGTGCCCTCAAAACCAACCTCTCGATCAATCAAATGCATTGAACCGCCTCTACCCATGCTGCAACCTGTTACCTTTCCATATATTTCAGCCATCATTCTTTTAAGATTCCCACCTTTTCCAATATAATGGCCATGCCCTCGATGGGAACTAACAGCGAGATCGCTCTTTGAGAGAGCAAGACCAACTCCAGCAGCAGCGGCTTCTTGACCAATTGATAGGTGAGTTGGACATCTCATCTCTTGACTGGAATATTCACTTGCAATTCTCTCCTCGAGAGATCTAATTCGAATCATCATTTTTAGAAGCTTTAAATGCATAGTCTATAGATCATGGAATAAACCAAAAATAATCTCCCTCATAATTGGCCTCATCAAATAACTCTTTCCATTCATTGACATGCAAGATAGTCTTTGCAGTTAAGTTCCATGCAAACATCCTAGCCTTCTCATCTTCATCTCTATATGCATCAACTGTAATAAAAGAGCCTTTTGAAGTAACACGATTAATTTCCTTCAAAGATTTAATGACGCCTTCTCTATCTAAATTATGAATGGTATTGACCGAAATGGCGTAATCAAATGAATTATCTTCGTATGGCAATTTCTCACAAGAAGCAACTTTTAAAAGTTTTTGAACAGATGGATAACCATTATTTATAGCATAATCCGATATATCTATGCCCTCAATTCTTAGTTTTGGAAGAGCTAACAAAAAATCATGCATCATAAAGCCTTTAGCACAACCTATATCTAAAATTGAACTACTATCATCAAGATTCCAATGATTAATAAAGTCAGGAATAACATCCTCCCAAAAACGAGGATTATAGTGGAAGCCTCCATATCCACATTCTCTATCACCATCAAAAAAATCCCTACCAAATTTTCTTGCAATCTCCCTAACTTCTTCGCTTTTAGATTCTAGCCGTGCGGAAAGATCCCTTTTAGCTTTAGGATAATTTTTGAGTAGATCAATTTCCATATTTATACTTTATGCTTATATTCAAGGGGCATTTTGCTAATAACTTCGAAGTTATCTCTAACCCATGCAATAGTTTCATCAATCCCAGAGCTCAAATCAATTTTTGGCTCCCAACTCAATACTTCTTTTGCTTTTTTTGAACTCATTAAATATGCCTGATCTTTGCCTATTCTGTCCTCACCAATTTCAACTGCTGAATTAAAATCAATATTTAATTTACTACATATAAGTTCGACTAACTCCCTAATGCTAACGAATTCATCAGTAGAAAATTGAAAAACCTCGCCGATCTTCTTCTGATCAATAATTTTCATTACTCCATCTGCTGAATCTTTGGCATGTATAAAAGCACGAACTGATTTTCCACCGCCGTGGAGGTTAAGTTTTGTGCCTTTTAATATTGATAAAATAGTTTTTGGAACAATTCGATATAATTGTTGGCCAGGACCATAGTAATTAGCTGCTCTTGTAATAGCTACAGGAAAACCAAGATTGTTATGAAAAGCCATTAGACTTGTATCTGTTGCCATCTGTGAGATTGCATAGGGAGTTGAAGGACTGTATGGGTGATCCTCAGAAATAACTTTGCTTGTGCTGCCGTAAACTTCGGGAGTAGATATACGAATAAATTGATCTAGATAATCTGCTTTCATTAAAAATTTAGTTAATTTGGCTTTAGCTACAATATTTGTAAGATACCAATGATCTGGATTATCCCAACTCTCTGCAACCATTGATTGAGCAGCATAATCAACAACAATATTTGGTTTAAAGTTTGAAATTAAATTTTGAAGAGCATCCTGGTCCTCATTAATATTCATCTGATGGAATTCATAGTCAGATAGCCTTGAATTTACTTTTACAGGAAGAAAAGCAGAATGTTGTTCTGGAGATCTATTAACCCCAATAACATTTAAATTAGCATTGAGGCATTCATTAACAAATACAGCTCCAGCAAATGAATTTGATCCAAGAACTAAAATTTTTTTCATAATGTTATTAGGTAATTAATAGATGCTTATTTAAAGATCAAGAAACTTCGTAAACTGCTTTACCCACAATTACATCAATTACTGTAGTTATCCAAATCATATGAATGCACTCAACAATATTGTAAGCATGGCTATCAACCCAAAAGTTTAGATCACCTAGCAATTTTAAAGAATTGCTTTCTTCTCTTCCAGTAAAAGTAATTACCTTGAGTCCCATTCCCTTGGCCACTTTAGCAGCATTAACTGCATTCATAGATTCCCCGCTAACGCTGGTAAGAACAACAGCATCATTATTATCTGCATAAGATTTTATTGCTTCAGCAACCCAATTTTCATAACCAAAATCATTCGCATAGCATGTGATTAAGTCTGCTTCATTAAAAGTAATTCCTCTAACTTTGGCTTGCTTAGTAAAATCGACAGCTCCATGAGCAGAAATAGCAGCACTTGCACCATTTCCAGCAAAAATTAATTTGGCATTTTGACTTTTCACTTTTAAAGCAATTTCTTGAAATGCATTCAATGATTCATAAAGGTCTTTGCTGAATGCTAGCTTTTGATATTCATCAAAATAAGGATCTAAAAATTCATTAATCTTTGAGGTCATATAACTTGTGCTCCTCCATCCATTTTAAATTATAAAATTCATTTTTATCTTCTAACTTACTAGATTCATATAAATCTTTAATTTCAATAATCGCATCTTTTACTGTTTTAGTAGGTTTAAATCCTGTAGATAGCAATTTATCAGAGTTTACTCTGTATGAACGAGGATCATTCGACTCCTTAATAAAGATTTCAGTATCAATCTCTGAGGCAATAATATGAGCAATATCTATTATGGAAATGTTTTCAAAACCAGCATTATATATTCCTGTAATAGTTGGATCATTTAAAAAATGCATGTAAACATCCGTAATATCTTCAATATGAATATTTGGTCTAGTCTGATCACCGCCAAGTACAGTAATTTTTTGATTAGTTAAAGCCTGCATTGTTAGCATGTTAACGGCTACATCTAAACGCATCCTTGGAGAATAGCCACAAACAGTCGCAGGTCTAACTATCTGTATACTCATTTTATCGCTATAACTAAGCAATACTCTCTCTGAGATCATTTTTGTTTTGTTGTATTCTGATATTGGCTCAAGATCCAAGTCTTCTGTAACATCCTCTTCTTCTTTAACGCCATATACACTTCCTGAGGAAGCATATATAAATTGATTAATATTATATTTATATGCATTTTCAGCTAAAAGCATAGTTGCTAAAGCACTAATTTCCCATGTTAATTTAGGGTTTAAGTCCCCACATGGATCATTTGCGACTGATGATAAGTGGATAACAGCATCAAAGCCCTCAAATGAAAAATCTTTAATTTTCCTTACGTCACCCTGAACAACTTTTAGATTTTCGTGAGCTTGAAGTTTATTTCCAAACCACATTAAATCAAATGCTGTCACTTTATGGCCAGCAAGAAGAAGCTTTGGAACTAGAACTGTTCCCTTATAACCACATGCGCCAGTAACAAATATATTCATTATTTTATATAGTTAGAAACTGTGAATTATATAGTACTAAGAAGTTTTTTAGACATTTAGTTGAAATTTGCAAGATTATTATTTATCAACTCAGCTAGTGCCAATGAGCATGTTAAACCAGGGCTTTCTATCCCTTGCAAAAATATCATATTGTCTATGTGATGATCTAATTTTGTTAGAATAGAAAAATCAGCGAAGGGCTCATGATAAGTCTGAATTTTAGGTCTTATTCCAACATAATCCTCTTCTATGCTGTCATCTGAAATTCCAGGATAGTATTTTTTTATTGCATCTAAGAACTTTGTCTTCATTTCTGGCTCAAAATTATAAGAAATAGTATCAACAACCTCTGTATCTGGACCAAATCTAACAGTGCCATCTATATCAAATCCTGCGTGAATGCCAAGACCTAATTTTGTTGGCATAGGATAAATCAAGTGATTAAATGGAGATTTGCCTTTAAGCTTAAAATAATGTCCTTTTGTATAATTTAATTTTTTAATTCCATTTACCTCTTGATCAAAATTTTTCTTAGAAAGGATTTCTCCTGAGCTCAGCCCAGCTGAAAAAATAATATATTCAGATATAATTTCAAATTCTTCTTCTCCTGTTTTAACGCTGGAAATAAATTTATTATTTTTTTTCTTTAAACTTTTAAATATAGAGTTTTTTGAAAGATAGCCTCCTCCTAATTCAAAATCATTAGCAAGTGATTCAGCATATTCATGAACATCTAATATTCCAGTTTCTTTCGATAACACCCCAAATTCAGCCACCACATTTGGCTCCATTTCTTTAATTAGGTTTGACTTAAGGAATCTGAGGGGTTCGCCGCCATAATGTTCAGTATTAGAAATATATTGATTGATTTTTTTTAAATCTTGCTCAGTATTTCCAATTACAATTTTTCCAGTATTCTTTGAATAAATGCCTTTTTCATTACAATATTTATAAAGCATTTTATTTCCAAGATTGCACAACTTAGATTTTATTGATCCTTGAGGGTAGTAAAATCCGGCATGAATTACTCCAGAATTCCTTGCTGAGACCTCTTCTGCAATTTTTTGATTCTTATCAATTAAGATAACTTCTTTGCCTTCAAGCATTAGCTTCCTGGAGATAGCCAAACCAACTACACCAGCTCCTATAACTAAAATATTTGTTGAAATTTTATCCATATTATTTGTTGGAATTAATAGAAATTATTTCCGCTAATATCCTAACAGCTTAAATTTTTAATTATTTTATATGAATTATACAATTAAGAATAAAGATAATAAGGTAAGTAAAACTTTTAAAATCAGGTCAAACTTGCTTAAAGATATTTTTATAATCAATCTTTTTGCTATAACAGCACCAAAATATCCACTAACAGTCATAAGAGTTATAAAAACTATATAATCAAGAATTAAAAAATTAAAAAAAGATGCAAATAATATTATTTTTATTAGATGCTGGAACACCATTATTGCTCCGTGATTTGCAATCAATATTTCTGGTTGCAAATTTTTGGTTCTAAGGCATGCAGTAACTAGAGGCCCATTCGCACCAACAAAAATTCCTGCAAAACCAGATATAAAACCACATGAAAGATCATTTTTCATTGCAGAAAAAAGAAAATGATTTGAGGGGGCCCAGGTTAAAAAAAGAATAGTAGCCGCTATTAATAACAATAATATTTTCTCTGAAAGATTTCCAAATAAGTTAATAGCCAAGAATGCGCCAAAGATAGTTGGAAATAAAATATTTCTTATTAAATTCCACCGAAAAAAATTTCTGTACACAAAAACTCTTGATAGATTATTAGTTAATTGGACTGAACCATGAAGTGGAATCAAAATAGCAGGAGAGAAAAACTGTGCCAATGCAACAAGCATAATTAATCCGCCTCCCATACTAAAAACAGATGTAAGCAAAGAAGTTAAAAAAGATAGTATTATAAAAAAGGTTACTAGCTCTAGAGACATACAAGAGTGAATTTTAACTTTAAAGAAATTAAGATTAACACATGACAAATATAGATCAGATAATAGATTCATTAACTTTGGATGAAAAAGTGTCCATCTTAAGTGGTTTTAATTCTTGGTATACACATAAAATTAAAGAAAAAAATGTCCCCAGTATTAAAATGTCAGATGGCCCCAATGGGGTTAGAGGGGACTCAAATTCTGGAAAATCTTCAGCTTGTTTTCCTTGTGCAATATCAATAGGTTCCTCATGGGATCTCAAATTAATTAAGAATATTGGCATCGCATTGGGCGAAGAAGCGCAAGCAAAAGATGTAGATGTTCTATTAGGCCCAACTATTAATATTCATAGGCATCCTTTGGGAGGTAGACATTTTGAGAGTTTTTCTGAGGATCCATTTTTAACTGGAAAAATTGCAACCAATTATGTTCAAGGAGTTCAATCCAAAAACGTCGCAGCCTGTTTAAAG
>MDSX01060424.1_pt1 | contig 24860 bp, 30 predicted proteins | sample 811141 | NCBI WGS metagenome assembly MDSX01 (sample SAMN05326642, study PRJNA326480) | marine metagenome | isolation source: seawater | place: Atlantic Ocean: South East | collected 2010
AATCCTTTACGGATTTTCTTTTGAATGTCCGTTGTTTCGAAGTACTCTTGCTTTTGACTGGTCATTCTCAATGTACCTGTTTGAATTCTTTTTATTGCCTTTTCAGGGTCACAATCAATCCATATGACCAAGTCCGGGACCATGGCGGCAGAGTTCATTTTACAAACTTGATCAATACCTAGATTTGTATAATTATCATTGCATGTTTTATATTCTGCTCCAAAATGTCTCCATTGAAATGAATAATTTGCACCACAATCCCCTTCTTGTAGATGTCCTAATCCTAATTTTTCTTGTGCTTCCTTTGTTGAATTACCATTCCAAATATTTACTCCTTCTTTTTTAAGATTTTCTGCATTAGTATCGCCACGTAAGAACCAAAGTAACTCTTTAACAACAGATTTCCAAAATAGTTTTTTTGTAGTCAGTACCGGGACATGTTTCGAAATATCAAATTCAATCATATTACCAAAATGTGAAATAGTTCCAGTTCCAGTTCTATCTGGTCTTTTAGACCCATTATATAAAATACAAGTTGCAAGTGATTTATACACATTATCACAATGATAAATATCACTTAAAAAGTTGTTAGCCTTTTTTAATTTAATAAATCTATATTGTGTAATTTTGTTATCGAAATCAACAAATGACAACTTTGGTGAAAAAGATTCGATTTCATATTTGAATGAAGGTTGATCAATGAAAACATCACAGTCGTATTTTCTATAGATCTGTGTTACAAATATGCTATCATAAAAGTCGTTAAATTTTTTGTATAGTTTTGAACCACCAATAATAAAAACATTATTATTTTTATTTGTTTTGATGAAATCTTCAATGTCTAAAAATGATCTATATAATCTATTATTAGATGAAATAAGATTTTGATTATTGGTAAGAACAATATTCTGTCTATCTGGAAGAGGTTTAACTGAATTTGGCAGTGAATCATACGTTTTTCTACCCATAATTACAGTGGCTCCTTTTGTAATTTCTTTAAAATATTTAAGGTCATCAGGAATACTCCAAGGTAATGCATTGTTCTTACCGATACCATAGGATTCATCACAAGCAAAAATACAAGAGAGAGGCATTATATATGTTTATGGAGATACCTTAAATTATATTTAAACTATATTTTTTGATTTCCATTCATCATTTTTTTGCATCATATTATCTATATAATCTTTCATATACAATGTATGATTATGGGCTAAATCACATTCCATGTTTATTTTAACGACGACTTTAGTCTTAGTGTTATTGTATCTGATTATGGAAAACATGGGACATTCGTGGGGTAATTCATTCACATCAACAATGGCATAAAACATATTTTTACAATATGGACATAATTTATTTTTGTGATATTGATTTAAAAACGTGTTGATACTGATACAATTTTTAATATGGTTTACTGGATTTTATGAAGGGGAAGGAAGCATTTCAAATGATAAAAGTAATAATAACAGAATTAGGTTAAGTGTTTCTCAAAATGACGAAACTCCACTAATTAAAGCTAAGGATAAATGGGGAGGAAAAATTAGAAAAATAGAGAAAAAGTCTCCTGCGAGCGATAAAATATGTGTTGGTCATGAATGGAGACTCAGTCACAATGACAGTCTAAAATTTATAAATGATATTAAGAAATATATGATGATACCTTATAAAATAAATCAAATTGAAGAAGTGTTATTAAAATTCAAAAATAGAAATAATGAAACTTATAAATGTAACTTCTGTGATTCAATCTTTGCAAATCCTTCTGGAAGAAGACGACATGAGCTTAACCAGCATATAAATATTGGTGTAAAATTCACATGCAAACATTGCAATTTAAAATATGATAGCAAAGATTCATTGAATAGACATTTAAGATTAAAACATAACAGTAAAAAGTTAGATAATGGTGTTATTCAAATTGATTACAATCTGAAGTAGAAAATACTTGCATGAAACAAACAAGTTAGTTAAAATAAAAATGTATTTAAAAACAAATTGTTCTATACTATTTATATTATGACGAGTTAGCTCAGTTGGTTAGAGCAATCGGCTGTTATAGTTAAAAAACAGTGTAGCCACCGATAGGTCACAGGTTCGATCCCTGTACTCGTCGTATATCTTTTTTCTAAACAATATATAATTGTTTGTCCTCTTAGCTCAGCTGGATAGAGCATGTGACTTCTAATCACAAGGTCGTGGGTTCGAACCCCATAGGGGACAACAAAATATATTTGATCAAAATTAAAATCTGATTAAAAAATCAATAAATAACAAAAAAAATAAAAAAATGATCTTATTATCTTAAATATAAATAAGACAAAACAAACATTAACATTAACATTACTATAAAACAAAATGAACTTTGAAACTGAGTACACTACAACTGACGATCTTGTGGAATACAGATATGTTCCAGGTTATGGTTACATAAAGCTCGAAGACTTAAGGAACATGCGTGATCGTTAATTAATTAAAATGTCAAAAAAGATAAGTTATCATTGTTTAACAAGTTTGCAACAAGCGTTATGACCATTGATAATTTCTCTTTTTTTATTATCCCACAACACACTTATCGCCTCATGTATTTTACATCCTAATACTTTTTCTCTTGTAACAAAACCATACATTTTTTTGTCTGGACAATAGATTCTATCTCCTACTTTGAATTCCATTTATTTTATTTTCAACATATTATTTTTTGTCAACATATTTAAACATTTTTTTGTGATGATACAATCATTAAGTGCATCATGGAGCATAATATCTGGTTTTTCTTCAAAACAAAACTCATATAATTCTTCAAGTTTTGGCCATTTATAAGATTTATAATTCCCCTGTAATTTACAAATCTTAACAGTTTCTTTCATTGTATCAATTAGAGGTTTTTTACATATTTCCTCAACAATAGGATAATATTTTGGATCATATTTAACTTTTTTATAAACTGTTCTCTTTTTAAATTCATTTACGAGACAACCCAAATCAAAATCTATATTATGTGCAACAATATGCGTGGAATCTTTTAATACATTGTAAAAATCAATAATCATTTCATCAAAATTTTTTCCATTTTTCTTTAGATATTCGACATTATAAGGGTGTGGAACATGAGGAGATACATCTTCTACATCTTTAATAAAATCGGATCGTTGAATATCTCCCAAAATATATCCCAATTGAACTACTCTTTGTGTCGGTGGACGAAAATCACCGATACCATTTGTTTCAACATCAATGTAGAGAAATTTAGTTTCATTCATGATAAAATATATCGAATTAATTTATTATTAATTTATTAAATTTTTAAATTCATTTTTTTGAAGTAGTTTCAATTGTGCACAATTCATTATATGCATTTAAATCAAGCAAATATCATAACACGATACAAAATATGTTATTCATAACTGAAATCTTTTTGTAAAAATAAGCCATGATATCCATATGGAATATTAAATTCAAATATATGTTCATATATTATTTCAAATGTAACAATATTGATACAAAATATCTTAGTTTTATTTTTCATATGACCAATCAAATACATTATTTCATCACATACACATGGTTCTTCCAGTATAACATCGTCTATATGCATTGATTTAACATCATCTTTAATGATATCATAATAAAACAATGTATGCTTATTAATTAGAAATATTCTGTTATTAACAACAATAGGCATTTCTCCTTCAATTTCAGTTAATTTGTAACATGTATAATCCTCAGTCACGGTAGTTAGATTTACAGTTATTTTATGCAGAAAACAACCTTCAAAATCATATGCTGATTTTACACTCGATAATTCTAAATTTTGACTTAAAGAGGCATATATATCAATCTTATCTCTATGATGCTCAAATACATGTGCTATATGTAATGTAGACATATCATGTTCTGGTTTTAACTTTATATATCTAGACTTAAAAGTTGATTTATCAATCAATAATATTGCATTACCATCATTAAAGTTTATAGATTCAAAAATTGTTTTATCAGTAAAATAAGCATCATATAAATTGAGATCAATACTATTAAGAAATATTACAAACCAGTTATCTGTTATTTTAAAGTCATGGAAATAGAATGATTTTCCAAAAGGAAACAATTCTGTATGAACAATCACATTATTTATAATAATATTTAATCCATAATTGAAACATGATAAGTTATATATGTCACCTTTGTGTTTTTTTGGATGTGGAGATATGGGTATATATGGCAATCTTTCCATTAAACATTGAGGAATGTTTCCTATTTTCATTGAACCAATAGTTTCACCTGTATCAACATCTATTTCATAAGGAATACCTCCTTCTCCTAAACTAAGAATTTTATCATTTTCATAATTTAATAGTGAAACATTACTAAAATTATTCAAAAAAAGATTATTATCGGCGTTTGTTCCTAAGCCTCTAAATAAAATTCTGTTAGCATTTTTTTCTTTTTTATAATGATACGTTTTTTGACGAATACCTTTATATTCAAAACCACGAGGAGAGACTTTGATTCTATTTATAAATCCATGACCATCAAGGGGGTGGTCATATTTGAAACCATGTAAAGGCTTTACTCCATTTTTCAATATATATCCTTGCGGTAAGTATTCCATCAGTATTATATACATATTACTTTTATTTTTTATTTTAAATCTTTTCGGCATACATCATATTCCATATATATTCGATTACATGTTATCCACGACCTTGTATTTTTATTCATGATAATTGCATTTGTATTCATGTTAAATCTAGTATTATAAAAGTTATCAACTGCTTTTTTAGAAAATCTTGGCCTTTTGATCTTATCACAAATATTATTGAAAATTCTCGTCCAAAACTGAACTGGCATATCCAATACATTACAATCAATATCAAACTTTAACATAATTATATTACAACGTAATTCATCAAATTCTAAATAATTATGCATCAACATGTCTATCAGGGTATTTGTTTCGCTTACACCTTTTGAAAAGTTCATCAAATTCTGTTTGTAACTTTTTCCATAACAGTCCTCTAATTGAGGAAATATATTGTTTCTCATCTTACCTCTACAAGACCACTCAGGGGTAGTATCTTTGAAGTAAGGAACTTTATGCTCGAATGCATAATCATACACAATATTCTTTGATTTGCCAATGAACGGACGGAAAACTTTAACTTCATTGATTATATTTTCTGGTTTCAACACAGATAGATCATTTGTATGATTATTTTTCATCACATTATTGAAAATATTTTCTACTATATCATCATCATGGTGCCCTACATAAACACCGTCTAAAACATTTTTATTAACGATTTCCTTATATAGATTATAACGAAGTTTCTTTGAAGTTTCTTCATATTCATTTCTTTTTATATCTCCACGTTTGAAATGAAGCTCGTGGAGAATGAATGTAACATTTTTTTCTTTACAATATTCAGAGAGGAACTCAGCTTCTTCTGTGGATTCGTTTCGGTTATTATAATTGATATGTAAAGCATATACTGATGTTTTCTTTGATTTTGAAAACATATCAAGAAGAACCATGGAATCAACTCCACCTGACAATGAAATAAATATTTTGGATTTTTTAAGATGATCAGAAAAATGTTCAACAAGTTCTTGTGAGGATTTTTCATCATATAAATTTGATGTGAAACATTTCTCATCCAAGACATTCACATACTTTTCAAACATTTGTGTCTGTCTCAATTTTCACTTAATACTTGATTAAAGTGACAAGTTCTAAAATCATTTTTTAAAATTGTGATGAAAAAATTTACCCTCTGTATAAAACCTTTTCAAATTTTTTTTATTTTTTTTTATTTTTTTTATTTATATGACTTTTTATTTTTATGATATATATATGTTACTAACTAATTATTATATTTTTACTAAGTTAGTAAATTAGTTTAATATATTTAAAAATTATATTCTACATATTAAGTAATAAAAATGGTTAGTAATAAATCATTTGTCTGTGATACATGCTGTTATTCATCAAATAGGAAATACAATTTAGAACTGCATCACCGTAGTCCAAATGCATGTGATAAGAGATTAAAGAGACTGAGTAATGAAACGTATGTAAACCAAAATGGACAAATCGTAAACCCTGGTGGACAAATCGTAAACCAAAATGGACAAATTGTAAACCCTTATGGACAAATTGTAAACCCTGATAAAAATATTGTCAATGCTACAATAAAAAATTTAAATAAATGCAGTAAATGTAATAAAATATTATCCTGTAAAAAGAGTTTAACTAGACATGAGAAAAACTGCAATGGTGACAATCCTTTACAGTGTTCTATTTGTAAAGTGTGTTTTACGACACGACAAGGTAAATATAAACATATGAAAAGTGTTAAATGTGAGTTAGTATTAACAGAAGAACAACAAAAAATAAAAGATTTAGAAGAACAATCAAGAGATTTAAAACAACAATTAGAAGAAGAAAAACAAAAAAGAAAAGAAGCCGAAGATTCTAAAGCAACAATCAATAACATTACAAATAATATTAACAATACAAACAATTATTTTGATCATAGTATTAACTATAATAACTATGATAATCTAAATTTAGACCATATAACGAAGGAAGATATTAAACGTCTCTTTAATAACTGCAGAATGCAATACCCAGAACTATCCGAAGACCTTACCCGTATGATACTTAGTCCCAAAGAGAACCAATGCATATACTTACCAGAAGGTCAAAAGTCCAATACATGCGCTGTTATGAAAGATGGTATAGAAATGAGAAAGCCGCTCATACGGGTTTTGATGGACTTAGGAGTACAAACGGCCATATTAATAAGAGACTCTAATGTAATCGAAAAAAATAAAAAAGATATCGTAAACAATCAGTTTTGGGCTGATAATTGTAACGCATGTGGACTTAATATATCGGATATTGACTATATGACAGATACAGATAAAGAGATAGTACAAAGAAACAAGAATATAGTCCTCGACATGTGTGATGGTAAAATCTGACTGTAATAATCTATTTATTTTTAGAAGTTATCGACAAGTTCTTCAATAAGTATCGATGATTTCTCAATTTCATCAATATCTTGTTCTGTTTTTTGGATTTTTTCATCTGTTTTGAGTAAATTAATTTTGTTATAGGTGTTAATAATTATAGAAGAGTGAATAGATACGATTGTTAAAATCATGGCCAGTGAATAGTTAATTGTGAAATTCATAAATGGAATTATCATGTAAAATATAGACATTAAGTTACATACTAGAAACATTTTCATTTGTTCATTCAAAATTTCACTTGTATTAGTTAAAAGATCTTTGTAACATGTTGCTTTAATGAATTCATTTTTAACATGACCTTGAAGACAAGTTTTAGTCTTTTCGAGTCTATCATTATCTTCTTCTAATGTATCTTTTTCGTTTCTAAGTTCATTAAATTCGCTAATAAGTTTGTGATATTTACCTTGAATTATATTATTTTGATATATGATGTAAGCGGTAGAACTGTCATCTTTGTTGAGAACATTATTATCAATGTCTGTTTGTTTGATGAAAAGATTGATAGGTGTTTCTTTAACATTCGATGTCATTTTGTATTGAATATATTAACAATGTAAGTTTATAAATCAATTTGTGATTCATAATTATGAATCATAAGATCATTTTTTATTTTTTATTTTTACAAAAGATAGTCATGAATACGTGAGATATATGATTCATAATTATTCATCATAAAAAATGATTTTAAACTTAATGAAATATGATAAATAACCACAACATTAAGACTATGAAAAGAAAATTATCTGATTATATGGAGACTCTATCCTTGGATGAAGCTCCGATACTTGAATCAAAAAAAACAAAAAAGAGAACGTGCTCTGTGCATTGTCAAACTGACGAGAAGATGTTCTCAGAGAGTGATATAAAAGAAATGATTACTAATTATGTTAATCATATGAATAGTAATCAATATGCAAAAAATATAGAACCCTCTACGTGGGTAAAATCATTCTGATATGCCTTGAAATTTGGCTATGAATTCTTTACTCACATTTTGATATTTAATAATATCAACTATGTCTATTTGATCTGCAAATAATTCTAAAATATGTTCTGGAATTTTCAAATTTGGTAATATTTGTTTCCAATTAATATTGATTTGTTTTTTCATTTCATTCTTCTCATCACATGATAATTTTTCAAAATTATTAATCAGATCAATGAAGTTCATAGTAGTTGATATATAGTTATATATTTATTCAATTTTTATTCGTTTCACGTTTGTTATATCCAGGATATAACTTGTATATATATAAAATGAGAGTTGTTTCTTTAGGATATACATGTTATGTAAAATCATTAATACAGAATAGCTATTTTGAAAAAGACACAGATATTTTTGATTGGATGAATACTTTCGAATTTAGTAAAATCATTGAGAGTTTAGATAACAAATTTAATATTTTTGAAAATATAGTAAAATCCCCAATAGATGTTGATTCAAACACAAATAATGTCTATTATAACCCGATATATTCTTTTAGATTACCTCATGAAACGAATTTGAATGAAAGTAAACAGACGTATGCAAGAAGATATGAAAGATTTATTAAGTATAAAAATAGTAATGATAAATTTGTTTTTATTAGACAAATAAATAGGAGTCGTTATAATGTTCCAGCAGAAAAAATAGAAAGTAATTACGATGATCAAATGTATGCAAGACTAAATTCTTATCTTCCTACACAATCTAAAATTATATTAATTACTGATGAAAAATTATCTTTAGATGATAAGAAAAATATATCGGACAATTTTATTTTACTTGATAATAGTATTTCACCAGAACATATTGCTTATGGTGATTATTTATCTTTTAAAAATGACATAATTAAATACTATAATGGACTCTTCAAATATATATACGATAATTTCAATGACATAGATATTAATATCATGAAAAACTTCATTAATAATGAAAGAATTGGTATTAATAAATAACACATTCGACTCATTTTATTTATGTCATAATATTCTTACTCTTCTTGAAAAATAAAACTACTCTTATATTAATAATGGAATTAAAAGACATTTTGAAGGATATTGAGACATATAATCAGGTCACATTAGAGACTCCAGAATCATGGATGAATAACAATAAAGTTGGTTTTCCTACATGGGTATCTAAGTTATTCATGAAATCAGTCGATACATCCAAAGAACTTGCTAAAATAAAAACCAGTGATACTTTGTTTCCTCACCAGCGTCTTATTAGAGACTATTTACAAGCTGGGTCACCTTATAGAGGATTACTTTTATATCATGGACTTGGTGTTGGTAAAACGAGAACATCCATCGGTGTTGTCGAATTACTTTTGAATTCTAAAAGCAAAGAAAAAGCTCTTGTCATATTACCTGCATCATTAAGACAAAATTTTATAGCTGAACTTAAATCATTTGGCAATATAATGTATAATAAAAATAATACTTGGAAATTAATATCATTTACAGATTCGAATGAGAAAACCTTTGAAGATATGTTTGGAAAAACAGTCGTGAAGTTATTAAAAAAAGCTAATAAAGGTGTATGGTTACCATTGATATCCGTTAAGAAAGACGAGGATGCTATTAAATATAAAGATTTTACAGATACTCAAAAAAAAGAATTAGAATACCAAATTGACTTATATATTGAAAGTAGATATGATTTTAAACATTATAATGGTTTCACTAAAGAAGATAAAGAAATATTAAATGGTGATGACGAGAAGAAAGATTCAAAGCTATTTGATGATAAAATTGTCATCATAGACGAAGTTCATAATTTGACTTCTGGTTTAGATAATAGTAAAAAAACGTTGAAATACAAATTATATAACAAACTTTTTCATAGTAATAATTCATCATTTGTCTTGTTATCAGGTACACCCATTATAAATAATCCAATTGAAATTTCATACACCATTAACTTGTTACGAGGAGAACAAAAAACATATAGTGTAGAATTGAGTGGAATGCCATATGATCTTGATATCAGAAACAAATTAAAATATGTAGATATGTTTTCCATGAAAGCTCTTAAAAAGAACATATTATTTACATTTACTATCGTTCCGAATGACTATAAAGTCTTAAATGGAAAACTTGTTTTAAAAGAAAAATCTGATAAGAGGTTTCAAACATCGACTATACACAAATTTTTAAAATCAACTTTGGAGAATCTTATTGATATTAAAGGTAACAGAATAGAAGTTAAATCAGAATTTAGTGAAGATTCGAATTATGCTTTACCAGTTGATCCTGAATTATTTAATAGGTATTTTGTTAATGAAAATAACAACACAAGTAAAGGAGATGAAATATTTAAAAGAAGAATAATGGGTTCGGTATCGTATTATGAAAATTACGATAAAGAACTATATCCTACTCAATTACCTAATGAACCAATTGAATTGAATATGTCTGATATACAGTTCAATAAATACTTAAAAATCAGAGGAGAAGAAATAGCAAAAGAGAAAAAAGCTAAAGTTGGTTCTAAATCTCCAACAGCTGGAACATACAAAATTTTCTCTCGTGCTGTATGCAATTTTGCATTCCCTGCAAAGATAGAACGTCCTTTTCCAAAGAGTGTTAAAACATTTTTGATGGAACTTGATAGTTCAGTTGTCGATGAAGTAGATACTGAAAATGAGGTAGCTTTACAAGGATTAGTATTGAAAGACTATCAAGATAAGTTACAAAAAGCTCTTACAGAATTATACAATAGAAAAGAAGAACTTTTAAAAGTAGACGAAGGTCTTAAAGAAGTATCCCCTAAATATAATGCAATAATTAATACTCTCAACAAAACCAATGGAACAAGTGTCATTTATTCTGACTATAGAAAGGTAGAAGGATTGAAAACAATGGGAATATCTTTAGAAGCTAATGGTTATAGTCAATTGAAGGTCGTGATGAATGAGAATAAAGTTATTGATATAGAATTTGACCAATCAGCCAAATTTTTGTATGCGAAATTTAGTGATCCTGATACGGGTTCTTTTATGAAAGAAGCTAATGAAATAATATTGAATATATTCAATAATAAGTTTGGAGAATTAAAACCAAATATAAAGGCTAAATTAGAACAGTATAAATCAATAGTTAACAATAACGGCAATCTAAGAGGTGATTTTATAAAAGTTTTGATGATAACTCGTTCAGGTGCAGAAGGTATTTCTTTGAAAAATGTTAGAGGTGTGCATATATTAGAGCCTTACTGGAATAATATAAGAATTGACCAAGTAATAGGTAGGGCAAATAGAACTAATTCGCATATCGAGCTTCCTAAAAGTGATAGGAACTTTAAAGTGTACACTTATATGATGAAATTTAGCACTGAACAAATTAGTGAATTATCATCGCAAATAAAAAATCCCAAAGGTGATAATAAAAAATCTAGTGATCAAATAATAAAGACTATTGCTAACAGAAAAACGTCAGTTATTGATGGATTCTTGAGAAATTTGAAAAATGCTTCTGTTGATTGTGCCATTCATAAAAATTCACATGTGGGCATGGAATGCTTGACATTCAAAAATGAGTTATCAGAGTACGATAATGCATATACATTCAATATTTTTGATGAATATATTGAAAAGAAAGAGCTTAATTCAAAAAAGATAACTGTAAAGTCATTCATCGTTCAATTCAAAAAAATTGAAAAATTTAAAAATACGAAATTTATATATGTTGCTGCCAAGAAGTCTTTATTTGATTTTGAAGTGTATAAAAAATTAGGCATCATGGACAAAGTAGGAACAATGAGAAAAATGAATTCTACACAATATGAAGTGAGTATTATCTCTAAAAAATAAAAAAAATTAGTTATTAATTTATACATATGATTCTTACTAATATTGTTTCAGGTAAAAGATATAAATTTATATTTAAATGTATTAGAGCAAACAATAATTTTTTTGTTATACAATATTTGAGAGACTCAAATAACATTTCAATTTTAGATGAAAATGATGAAAGTATATTTATGAATATTATTAAATATGGAACAAATGATATGTTGAAGTTTTTCATGAACAGATATCCTGATTATAATTTAGATGAATATGACCAATCAAATATCCATGCTTTATTCTATCTCATAAAAAAAAAAGATTTAGATATAGATTATATAAGAAGTTTTTTGATTCGTTGCAATAGAGACATCAATATATGGTCAGAACAGTATGGATCTTTATTATTTCATTCGATATATTACAAAAATATGGAAGGATTCACATTATTGTTGTCAATGGGTGTAGATGTGAATGGATTGGATAATAGACAAAATCCACTAATATATTATTGTGTATTAAATGGATTTATTGAAGTTAGTAACACCATAATTAATCATCCATACTTTAATGTTGATAATACAAATACTTCAAATGAAAGTATTCTTGAGGTGGCTATTATCAAATGTATGGCATTACATGCTAAATTAATATTTTCTAAAAAACCTAAGGTATTAAAAGATAAAGATACTGTTATTAAGCTAATGGATTATTCAATTGACTCAAGAAATACAATTATGGCATGGCAATTATATCAAAATTATTGTGCATATATAATACAAAAAGCTTTAAAAAAATACATTTACAAAAAGAAGAACAAGTGTTGAATAACAGAATATTATCGGACCTCGTAAATTGATCGATATTATAATTTTGAAATTTTACACTAGTCTTTCATAGTAAGAAAAATCATTATTTTTCCACAATTAATAAAAAATTTGATCTTTTATTTATAATTAAAACAAACAAACAAACAAACAAACAAACAATTAAAGCATGAGTTCTGAAAACAAAACAATTTCTCAATTAGAAATGAATCTGGAGAAAAGAGAAGATGAATTTCGCGCAAATTGTGAACGTAAGTTTAACAGAGAACTTCGTGAAGAAAAAAATAAATTCAACAATAAAGTCAAAGAAATCAAAAGAAGTTATGAGTATGGAGTTATAGCTTTTGTATTCATTTTGAGTTTAATATCAGTTATTCTTTACAGAAATATGAATATTAGTAAGATTGACTATTATATAAAGACAAATTATCCACAATTTTATGTAAAGATAAATGAATTGAATTATGACATTAATTCGTATAACACATTTGAGTTTACTCTTATCGTAGCTACTTATCATTACATTATGTATAAAATCATCATCAATAGATTCTCAATAATATTCATAGTCACAATTTGTAGTATCTATGGATCTATCAAATTAATTAATTAGAAAGTAGATATTGTAATAAAATACAAAAAATTTAATTTGTATTTTTTATATTTTTGAATTAATATGAAAAGCCCTAAATTTTGTCTTTTATATAAAAATTTGATCTTTTATTAGTTAATGAATTCAACTATTGATTATCATATAAATAAATATGAAAACATATCTTGATGATGTTATTTATATTGATCATTACCCTAAATATATGAAAGTATCAAATGAAGAGTTTGATGAATTATGGAATGTTGAAAATTCTGTTCAAAGCACTCCTAATCCTATGAATAGGAAATATATGATCAAAAGAAAACAATGTACATACGGGGCTCAATATAACTTTGGAGGACAAAAATCAGTGAATATTTCGCAAACATATGATGAATATCCTACCATTATAAAAAAGGTTTTGAACGATGTAAAATTACGTTCCGCATCTGATGATTATAGTGTAGTTCATGTTAACTTTTATCCAGATGGAAATGCGGGCCTAGACCCACATGCAGATAATGAACAAGATATGATGAAGAATAAAGATATATATAGTTATACGTTTCTATCCCAAGAAGGGAATCCACGTGGATTCCAAATATATGATATGAATAAAAATCAAATAAATGAAGTGATGCTAGATAATGGCGATTTATTGATCATGTCTGGAGGTATGCAAACTAAATATAAACATGGTATTAAGAAGTCTAAGTCAAAAAAATTTACTAATCTTCGAAGAATCAATTTGACTGTTAGAGCATGGAAAAAATAAAAACAAAAAAGTAGTTTTGTTACTTAGGCATGTGTCTTCCACAAAAATCACAATTTGGTTTTGCTTTTGCAGTGCATTTTTCATTGTTCATTTTTAATGCTTTACATATTAAAGAACCATTAAATTTGTTGTTAATATTTGTTGGTTTTTTTGTTATAACTATATTTTGCATATTCGTTGTATCTAGAACAATGATTGATTTTCTATTTTTGTATGCATTAGAAGCATCTTTCATTTTCTTGATTACTTTTTGCATCTTAACATCACGATCAGCCATAAGTTCTTTCAAGATGTGAGTTTATTCTCACCAAATCAGATGATATCTTATATATATTATTCTTTAAGTTGAAACATATCACAACAATAATAGTTCTTCACCTTCTTTAACATCTTTGAAAGTAAAATATCCATCTTTTTTTGATACAACATTGGCATTAATTTTTGATTGATTTAAAAACATTTCTCCATGAAATTCATGTAATGGGATTGTTGGTACAAATGTATATGTTCTATTACTATCTTGCATAAATAGCTTTTTATTTTTATATAAATCTTGAAGTGTGTATAGAGTTTTAGAATTAATTTTCACTTTATCATGTAATTCTGATGTATAACACCATTGTCCGTGATATTGTGGTCTTTCAAGAACTTTTGTATTAGATGGTATATTCCTCATAGCAATTAAACCTACTTTTGTTTTATTTTTTGTTGATACACCTGGGCAACAATAAAATGTTTGAAGAGCTTTTAACATGAAGTTTGAGTTTACATGATAATTTTGGTGTTCTTTTTAAATTCTTTTTATGAATTTATTTCAAGTATTATGTCTACAAATTTATCTGTAATAATATGTTCAATATTATATTTTATTGACCGTGGACATTTACTTGTATTCATTTTCATAATATAATTCACATAATCTATTATAATTTCATAATCATAATAGACATTGATAACATCATTGTTGGTGTTAATGAAGTCAAGTTTTTCTTTGATCGCATTGTATGTTATAATACGCAATGTATCATCTGGTAATTCATTAAATTTAATAATTTCATCAATTCTATTTAAAAATTCAGGTCTAAAATAACTTTTCAAACTATCATGTGTAGTATTTGAATTATCATATGAATCGTGTTTTGTGTTAAGTTGAAATCCAAGATTTTTATTAGATTCGGAATATCTTGCATTTGATGTCATAATGATGATTGCATTGGAGAAATTATATTTTTTCCCTTGATTGTCATGTAAAATTCCATCTTCCATTATTTGTAAAAGTAGATTAAATATACTAGGATGTGCTTTTTCTATTTCATCAAATAAAACGATTGTATATGGATTTTTTTTGATGGCATTAGTTAAAATACCAGCTTCATCATATCCGATATAACCTGGTGGAGAACCAATAAGTGAAGATATAGAATGAGATTCCATATATTCTGACATATCTAAACGGATGAATGAATTATAATATTTTGTTCCCAGAATTTTTGCCAATTCAGATTTACCCGTTCCTGATTTACCATAAAATAAGAATGTTGCAATAGGTCGTTTGTTATTATGAATAGAACATTCTTTTCTTAGTAAACAATTTGTCAACAATTTGATAGCATTATTTTGACCTAAAATTTTAGATTCCATTTGGTCTTTTATATTTTTAATTTTATATGTGGTTGATACATTCATTTGTTCAACTTTTATTTGCAAATGTTCAATTGCAAAAGTGTTAACATCTTTTCTATATATTTTTTCTGTTTTACTCTTTGTATTTTGTGCAATCAACATAGCATTATGAGAACCAACTTCGTCAAGTAAATCAATAGCTTTGTCTGGAAAATTTCTATAGTGGATATACTTTTCAGCAATGTTTACACATTCTTTAATGGCTGTGTAATCGAATATGCATTTATGAAAATCTTCATAATAGTGTTTGATATTGTTTAATATTTCAATAGTTTCTTCAACATTAGGCTCTTTTATTTCAATAGGAGTAAATCTTCTATCAAGTGCAGCATCTTTCATAAAATAATTTGTATATTCATCATATGTAGTTGCTCCTATACATTTTATCGTTCCTCTTGCGAGAGCAGGTTTTAAAAGATCTGAAATATTTGTCGTATTAGTTGATTTATTGTTGGAATTTTTTGTAATATTATGTATTTCATCAATTAATAAAATTTTATTTGTATTATCTTCTTGAAGTTCATCAATAATATCTGTAACTCTATCTTCATATTCACCACGTTCTTTACTTCCAGCAATAAGTGCATTTAAATCTAATTCAAAAATTTCATAATCATGTAATTCTGAATGAGCTGTTTTATCTTCTATCATATGTGCTAGTTCTTCCACAATAGCAGTTTTACCAACACCAGCATCACCAAGTAAAATAGGATTAGATTTAGTTCTTCTAAGAATAATATGTGTTAATCTATTAATTTCATTATGTCTTCCAAATGCTCTATCAATTCTTTTATTTTCACGAATTTTTTTGTTGATGCTGTGTAGATATACAGGTTTGTCAATTGATGATAATTTTTTATTCATATGATGCTTTAATATTTATAAATTATTATATATAAAAAACATTTAAATATTTTACATCATAATATGTATATATAATATGGATCCAGGTAGTATTCCCGAAAATGTAAAGCAAATAATGAATGACAGAAATCTTTCTATGTCACAAAAATTAGTAGCATTCATGGCCTTTATGCCTAATTTGCCTGAAAATAATGCAGATATATATAAAGATAATCTTGATTTAGGTAAAGAAATTAAACAATTAATAGACGATAAAAAAATATCATTGGGTAAGTTTGATGAAAATTTTAAACTGTATGTAGAAAATTGTTAAATTAAAAAATGCATCATAATTAAAATGTCAAATTATGAGAGAATAATTAATGCAATTTCACATGTCATTGATACGAATGGACCTCTTGTGATTGAATATAATAAGCAGATTTTATCATTAAATTGTGTAAAAGTTAAAAATAAACATATTTTAAAAGTCGCAGAGCAATTTGAAAACAATGATATAAAAGATATACTTCAAACGACTGAAAGTTCTTTTTTATTTAAGTAATATCATACTTCATCTAAAAGTATAATATTATCTTTCAAAGCAATTTCACAATAATAATCAATAATTTCTATCATGTCTATAATAGCTTCTAAATTTGTACCTCTTGCAACAACACCATGATTTTCCAAAGCTACAATATCATTATTTTCATTGTGTATATTTGTATATGTTTGATTAGCTAATTCCATTGTTCCTGCAGGGTGAAATTTAACATTTTGTCCTATTTTGAAAGATATTTCTGGAAATAAATATTGTATTGTAGACAATTGTTTATGATCTGTTAAACCTATGTAAGCAAGAACATTCTGAGGATGACAATGAACTACACAACAGTCTTCATGTTGTCCACTATTCATTATGAGTTTAGCATGTAAATCAAGTTCTCGCGATGGTATCCTATCTAAATCATTAACCGAGTATATATTATTACTAAAATTAACAGATACAAGATCACTCTCTTTGATATGATGTTTTTTCATTCCACTGGGTGTAATATGAAAATATTTTTTATTTGCTAACTTAACAGATATATTGCCATCATTTATAGTTGTGAGTTTTTTTTCATAAATTCTAATCAAAGATTGAGGAATATTTAGGGCTGAATTCATACGTTTTCTTACTATATGTCTATAATTTTTCTTTAAGTTTTTTATTTGTATCATCAACGATTTGTAATATCAATCATATTAAGATGAAAATAAATGTATTTAAAGATTTATCACGATCACGATCATAATAAAATAAATAGTTCTTAATATGACTTTTAAAATTTGCAGTAAATGCAATATTGATAAAGATTTGGGGGAGTTTTATAGAGATAAACCACGTAAAGATGGATTGAGTAATCGTTGTAAAGAATGTAGAAATACATATTCAAGACAGTATAATATTGATAATAAAGAATCAATTAGTGCAAACAAAAAAGAGTATCGTAAAAAGAATACAGAAGTAATAAAGGAACGGAACAAGAAATATAATGAAAAAAAGAAATTAGAAAAGAAAAATGAAGAGAAACTTGTTGTGAATTCAAAAAAGTGTTCTAAATGCGATGTTGATAAAGATATAGTCGAGTTTCACAAAGATCATAGAACAAAAGATGGACATAAAAGTATTTGTAAAGAATGCAGAAATCCCTCAAAAAAATCTAAAATTCCTGTAATAGAATTAGATCCTACACAAAAGTTATGTCCTGCATGTAAAATAGTAAAACAAGTTGAAATGTTTTCAAAACACAAAGCACGTTCAGACGGATTACAGCATGAATGTAAAGAATGTTATAAAGCAAAGGCTAAGAATAAAAAACATATTGAATACAAAATAAAATCATGTTCAAAATGTGGAATTGAAAAAACAAGCAGAGAATTTCACAAAAATAATGCAAACAGTGATGGATTAACTGGTCAATGTATGACATGTAGAAAAAGTTATAAAGCGAATAATAAAGAAAGAGACAGAGAAGTTTCAAGAAAATGGAAGAAAGAACGCAAAAATATAGACTTTTCATATAAAATGAAAGAAAATTTAAGGCGTAGGTTAAATGTTGTATTAAAAGGGATGTATAAAATAGAAACGACTAAAGATTTGATTGGTTGTTCATGGGAAGATGTAAATTTATATTTGAATGAAAAAACTATAATTCATGAACAATTTGATGTGGATCATATTATTCCATGTAGTGTATTTAATTTTACTGACTCAACTCATCAAAAAGCATGCTTTCATTATACAAATTTACAAAAATTACCTAGTAGAGAAAATCAACACCGAAAAAGAAATAAACTCCCTGATAATTTCAATGTTGAATCATGGGTTGAAAAACAACTTGAACAAATTAAGAAAATTGAAGATGAAAACTTAGGTTGGGAAACAGTGCTGGATATGCAAAGAAATAAAATATTTCAAGGTTTTATAAATGAAGAAGATAAGTGGTGGTAAATTAAATATGTAATACTTTGTAAAAGCATAGTATTAAATAGATTAATTAGTTTATTGACTTTAAATAGATTGTATCTATTTGAAAGATAAAAAAGATACTTGATTAAATGATACCGGCAGGGTTCGAACCTGCGCGGTCTTGCGACCAACTGAGTGCTTAAAATATATTTTTGAAAAGAAACTTCTTAAGTCAGCCCCCTTAGTCCACTCGGGCACGGTATCAACAACAATAAATCAAATATGGACCATGCTATTTTAGCGTTATCCAGAACACACCACGTGGAGGTATAGCATTATAGTGTTCCAATTGTACTGCTCTCTATGGGGGTCGAACCCATGACCTTGGCGTGACTTGCACATAATGCTTTTTACAGCATCATCGTATATACAGTGTTGTATAAGCACCACGCTCTAACCAACTGAGCTAAGAGAGCACAAATAAAGAATCCATTTTTAGCTTAAACCCGGGAATTGCGACGAGGACGCAATGGATTTTCAATTCCCATTATTATGTGTTGATATAATGATCTATTACTATATGAATAATACTATACAATTAATTTTTAAATACTTTTGTCATTTCAAGACATTCTTTGTTCATACGATTCAAGTTGTTTGAGATAGTGTTTGACATACATATATGGTGATAATTCTAACAATTTGTGTTTTAACACATCAACTAAAAATCCTTTATTATACACAAATAATATAAGATGATTTCGAAATATATGATTCATTACTTTTGTTATACTTTTCACATCGTGATGTCCGTTATTATTTATAGAATTTTTTATCAATGAAATAATTTCATTATGAAGATTTGTATCTTCTTTTGTAATGAGTTTTTTCTTATTGTAGCGAAATCCTAAATCTTCAATTGAACTTGATAATCTACAAAAAGGGCACATAAAATTTCCTTTATTATCACACATTTTATGAACACATATCATACATATTGAATGTTTACACGGTAAAACAGCAAAGCAAGATATATTTTCCATACATATATGACATTCTTCTTTATTTTTATAATCATGATCTTTACAGTAATTAGAGTCCGTCTTAGCAAAAGAAGTGCATGGGCAAAAATTTGTAGTAATGGCTTTGCAAAACATTTTTGTAAGTATTACGGTGTATATATTAAAAAATAAATGTTATTTAGTAATCATTTTTTTTAATTATTGAAGTTTTTACAATGATTTCGCTACTTTAATTGCAACGTCAAGTGGAAGGTTTTTATATTTAAATTCTTCATGCATATGGCCAATATATTTAGCATCTTCATTTACGACATGTAGATGTAAACTATTTACAGTATTGTGTGGAAAACAATGGAAATAAAATCCTGCTTTTTCCCATCCTCTTTGCTTCACATATTCATTAGCTACTTCTTTTAATTTGAGTAGAAAATCGATTTTTTTATACAATACAATTGTTACAATATTGAAGTTTTTCCAATTTAAATCTTTTGTCGTAATGAATACATGCCCGGGACCATTTTCATCTGGACCACACATGGATACATTTTTATTATCAAGATGATTCCATTTTTCATCATTTTCGGGTTTATTATAACATATCATCCATTCATCAGAATAATTTTTGATAATGCTTTGATCCACATTATTAACCATTTGATTAGCTGCATATCTAGCAAATACATTGAATGGTTTTGTTCCGGTCGTTAAGATTACATCTGTTTTAAAGTTCATACAGTTTATTTCACCTTCGAAGGTGAAATCATTTTTCGCAAGAAATTTATAGAGTTGCATTTTATGATTATTTTTTTGAGCATATGAAATGTATTCTTTAAATGTTTGTTCATTATTTAATACAGGAAATTTATTTTTTATCATGTCACTTGAATAATCTGGAATAGATGACATTTTATTACATTTAAAATCGTCCGTTATTATTTGCATGGAACAAGAAGCACCCATAGTTGAGTTCTATTAGAATTGTATAAATCAATGTATATTAATACAGATCATTTTTTTATATCATTTTAAAAGCATTTCAAAAAAAAATGATTTATAAAAAGATAAATTAACAAGTACTTAATATATATCAACTATGATATATTATCATATCATGCAACCTGACGGTAGTATATCATTAGGTCAAAAAAATAATGATGATATCAAATTTGAAAAAATTGTAAAAGGGAATACTACAATTATAAAAACACAAAGTGGTTTAGTAATGAAATTAAAACCGTATGTTCCAACTCCTATTGATGTTGATCTATCTAGTGATGATGATAGTGATGATGATAGTGATTATTAATTTAAACTTATTTTTCAAAAATATCATTCAAATTTTTCATATATCTATACATATTTGGTTCACTATCAAGTTCTTGTGCGGATAATAAAAGATTTATTTCACTGTTTTCTAAAGTATAAGAAAAATTATGAATATAAAACAATCCTAAACTGTTTTTACAACATACATCATCTAAATAAGTTTGATCTATGGTTTCAATACTCATCATATTTGATATAACTTTTGGGGTTCTTTTTTTCAATGATACAATTGATTTTATTTTTTGTCGTTGTGTAGTTTTGGTTAAATCAATATGAGGGAAATATCCATATTTAGATCTAAATGTAGAAATATATGTTATACAATTTATTGCTTCTTCTTTATTTGCAAAACACATATATCTTGGATTATTTTTTAGATCTATTAAAGTTAAATAATTACCTCGAGGTATTATTTTAATGAAACTATAACTCATCCGTGTATATAAATTATTATTTTTTTATTTTTAAACATTTTTACATTATTTTTTTCATATTTGAGAACGATAAACAATCCAATCAAATGCATTGTCTTCTTTATGAATGAGAGTATTGTCTGTTTTAAATTTAATATTCAGAGTAACCTCATTTTTAAGTTTTACAGTCATAGTGTTATCATTATTATCAGTTACATCAGCAACATTGGGATTCGTATAAGGCATATTTATATTTTAATTAATTAAATATGATGAATAAATTGATTTCAGTGAATGTTATGATGATTATGTTCTTTCTATCTGGAATAGATAAAATGATCAATTTTTATAAAATTTCAAATGAATTCGCAACGAAAACACCTGTAAAGATCCCCATACAAATAGCCTATCTAGCGATTATTGTAGCCATCATAATCGAACTCGCTGCTCCAATATTAATCAATGTTGGATTAATAAAAAAAAATAAGAAATTAGTGTTATATTCTACTTTATTTTTGATAGTGTTTACTGTTTTAGCAACTTTATTATATCATTTCCCACCAATTGGTTATCAATATTATCCATTCATGTCTAATTTAACAACTATAGGGGGGTTAATGCTCATATTATATATATAATTTTAATCAACTTCTTCAATCTTTGGTCCTGAATCACCGTCCGCATTTGCGGCTTGTGGTTCGGCATCCATTGGGCTTCCTGGGGGAGCATTAGCGTTCATGCCTTCATACATTTTTGAAATGATTGGTTTAACTTTATCTTCAACTTCTTTCATAATAGAATCATACTCGTCTTTAGAAGCGGATTGATTATCATCGAGCCATTTAATTTTCTCATTTATTTCATTGAGAATTGTGGTTTTATCAGCCTCTTCGAGTTTAACTTCGGGTTTATCAATAGTATTACGAGTGTTGTATAGATAATTTTCAAGTGCATTCTTACTTTCAATGCGTTCTTTTTGAGCCTCGTCATCTGCTTTATACTTTTCGGCTTCTTTAATCATTTCTTCAATTTGTTCCTTATTCATCTTAGAATCATTTGTGATTGTGATTGTTTGTTTTTTTCCAGTTCCTTTATCAATAGCAGAAACATTTAGAATACCATTTGCATCGATATCAAAAGATACTTCAATTTGCGGAACACCACGAGGTGCAGGTGGAATTCCGCTCAATTCGAAACTCCCAAGTTGTTTATTATCTTTGGTGAATTTACGTTCACCTTCATATACTTGAATAGTGACAGCTGGTTGATTATCAGAGTATGTTGAAAATACTTGTGATTTTTTAGTAGGAATTGTAGAGTTACGATCAATTAGGTTTGTCATGATACCACCAGCTGTTTCAATTCCCATAGAAAGTGGTGTTACATCAAGAAGAAGAAGATCTTGAATATTGGCATCTTTTTCACCAGATAAAATGGCAGCTTGAACAGCGGCACCATATGCTACTGCTTCATCGGGATTAAGAGATTTGCAAAGTTCTTTATCGTTGAAAAATTCAGAAAGTTGCTTTTGAATTTTGGGAATACGTGTAGTTCCACCAACAAGAATAACTTCGTCGATATCAGACTTAGATACCTTTGCATCAAGAATGACTTTTTCAACAGTATCAATTGTTCTTCGGAAAATGTCAGCACAAAGTTCTTCAAATCTAGCACGAGTGAGAGAAGAAATGAAGTCAACTCCATCAAATAAAGAATCAATCTCAATTTGAGTTTGATTACCAGAAGAAAGATTTCTTTTAGCTTTTTCACATGCAGTACGGAGACGACGCATCGATTTACTATTTACAGAAGGGTCTGTCTTATGTTTTCGTTTAAATTCTTGAACGAAATGTTCAACAAGACGATCATCGATGTCTTCTCCACCAAGATGACTATCACCACCAGTGGATTTTACTTCGAAAACTCCGTCTTCAATACTGAGAACTGTACAATCAAAAGTGCCACCACCACAATCAAAAATCAATACATTTTTTTCTTTTTCACATTTGTTATCAAGGCCGTATGCAATTGCAGCAGCTGTTGGTTCATTGATAATACGAAGAACATTGAGACCAGCAATTACACCAGCATCCTTTGTAGCTTGACGTTGTGCATCTCCAAAGTAAGCTGGGACAGTAATAACTGCATCTTTTACTTCTTTGCCAATATAAGTTTCAGCGATTTCTTTCATCTTGACAAGAACCATGGATGATACTTCTTCGGGATAGTATGATTTATTTTCACCTTTGTAATCTACAGAAATTTTAGGTTTATCTTTTCCATCATTTTGAACATCAAAAGTCCAATGTTTTTTATCATTTTGGACATGTTGGTCTGTGAAATTACGACCAATAAGTCGCTTAGCATCATAAATAGTATTTTTAGGGTTCATAGAAGCTTGATTTTTAGCACTGTCACCAATTAGACGTTCTTCGTCGGTGAATGCAACATAAGAAGGAGTAGTACGGTTTCCTTGATCGTTAGCGATAATTTCAACACGACCATTTTGCCATACTCCAACACAAGAGTACGTAGTTCCGAGATCAATACCAATAGCAGTAGCAGACATTTTTAATATAATGACATATGTGATATGTGTTTAAATATATTTTAGAAGATTGTTTCTTATGTCTTCTATACATTCAGTGTTTTATTTAGATTTTACCATCACACATGTCGAGAACTATATTTTTGTTTCTTTGTACTATTTCATTGTCTGTATCAGTCATATAATCGATATCTGATATATTAAGTCCACAAGCGTTACAATTATCAGCCCAAAATTGATTGTTTGCAATGTCCTTCTTATTCTTCTCAATTACATTTGAATCTCTTATCAACATGGCTGTTTGTACTCCCAAGTCCATCAAAACCCGTATGAGTGGTTTTCTCATTTCAAGACCATCTTTCATAACAGCGCATGTATTAGATTTTTGACCTTCAGGTAAGTATATGCATTGGTTCTCTTTGAGACTAAGTATCATACGGGTTAAATCTTCTGATAGTTCAGGATATTGCATTCTACAATTGTTAAAGAGACGTTTAATATCTTCTTTTGTTATATGGTCTAAATTTAGATTATCGTAGTTATTATAATTTATGCTATGA
>MDSX01010238.1_pt1 | contig 24842 bp, 15 predicted proteins | sample 811141 | NCBI WGS metagenome assembly MDSX01 (sample SAMN05326642, study PRJNA326480) | marine metagenome | isolation source: seawater | place: Atlantic Ocean: South East | collected 2010
ACCGACCAGGACCAGCTACGCACCGACCAGGACCAGCTACGCACCGACCAGGACCAGCTACGCACCGACCAGGACCAGCTAAGCACAGGTCAAGGCACGCAAGAAGAGCTAATTCAAAAGCTTCTGAGCAAGGAAGGAAGTCCTTTACAAGCAGAGATAAATTAACGAAATAATGAACTCAATTATTTAGGCATGAAATAAAATAAACTAAGTAATGAGATATATGTGTGGCAACAAGCCCTCAGTTTCAACTGCCCTCGGTTTACTTGTCTGGTATTTTGTGCCAGTCGGCAGAAGGCCTTATCTAATGATAATGACAATATAATTACTTTCTGTAACTTGAAAGTGGATTGCCCATAGTCGTGTCCAGCTTATCGACTGAGCCATCGTCTATTTCGTATTCAAAGATTCGACCGTATGTGCGCTTCACCAGTTGGATGATTGCTGAGCGATCATGAATGATTACGCGCTTCCCTGCACGGACCAACCTCTTTGCAACTTCGAGAGGTTGTGACTCTTCTATTATATCGACAGGACAACGCGGCTTGTATGCGACATCATTGATGACATATACATCGAGACCCTTTGCAAGCAAAACGTTTGTCATCGCGTCAGCATGAATGCGGTTGTAAAGATCAGTCGCATCACAGATTGCTGGCTCAACCCCGACGCTGCGGGCATAACAGCCGAGGGCACGATTGTCTCTCGGAAAACACGGCCCTCCGAATCCATATCCTGGTAAAATGCAGCGGCTTCCGACTCGGCTGTCGCCACCAACAGCAGAGAGAATGTCAAATTTGTCAGCACCAGGAGTTGCGTCAGCTATGTCCCCAATCATGTTGGCAAAGCTGATCTTTGTGGTAACAAAGCAGTTGACGCTAAGTTTCATAATTTCGGCGCTTTGGGGAGACATTCGACAGATTCGAGGCTCATTGTGTGTTGACTCTTCGTAGATACATTGTAGAATATCCCCGGCGTCTTGACTGCCCTCTCCAATGAGAACAACGTCTGGTTCTGCTAAACCCTTCATTATTTCTCCCTGCGCAATAAACTCAGGGTTGTAGCTCAACGTGCATCCGTCACAACCTTCAAGAAGGAAGCTTCCAGTTTTTGCGATATATCCCGGCATCACTGTGCTGCAAATCACGATATGCTTTTTGACAGGACGAAGCTCGGATATATCACTTAAAACCTTGCTCAAAGTTGTAGTATCGTAGGCCTCCTCCCCGGCTGCTGTAGGAGTGGCCACCAGGATAAATATCAGATCCGCGTGGTTGAGTACTTCGCGCATATCAAGTGTTGCTCGCAAACGTGTGCTAGAGCGCAATGCCTGGTCGACGTCAGGCTCTTTGCTGTGCAGCGTCTTAGTGTTTATACTGTCTACGTACGAAGGGAAGACATCGGATCCCAAGATGTCCCAGCCAGCTTGCTCGAATTTAAGAGCGGTGCAGAGCCCAAGTCTACCGAGGCCGATGAAACCGGCATGTTTACTATGAATCACTGTTTCCGCGGAAGCCATGTTTTTGTTTGGTGTTCGCAAGGCCTTTTGTAGCGCACTTGTTAATACTTGACCCCGAAACTCCGTCCGTTAGGATCCGTGTATGCAGGGAATCATAGTATCGACTAATAAGGTCATCAGGTACGAATAAATAAGTGTAACAATCACCTGGTATCGTCAACCAAGAGTCATGGTTTAATTTATCCTTAATTGTAATCACCGAGGTTTATTTCTTCAATACCATACATTGAATAATCCATACGCGACGACACATACTAAATATGCACTCGCGTAACTCGCGTTGACGGTTTCACCCGTCTCGACGACGACCGCGCCCGCGCTCCGACGCGCCGCACGTCCCCTCTCGCGCGACGTCCACGACGACCACGACGACCACGACGACCACGCGACGCGGCTATGCCGACCCCCTGGGGACGGACGACGCGCGCCACCACATCGCGCGCCGCAGACGTGACGTGACTGTCCGGGCACCGGAGAGATATTATTTAATATTTAAATATCATATTAGTCTATCTGGAATCAAATTACAAAAATGTCCCACAGATAGACCTGATATCGATCGTCAACCAGGAGTCACGTACGGTTTATTCGTTCCTTTATTACCTTCGAAGGTAAACTGGATTTCGATCAAGTGTGGACCATCGAGTTAAGTTAAGTTAAGTTAACTTAACCGGAGATAAGTAATTCGTATTTGTATATTTATCCATACGACTTTTATTCGTACGTACGATATAGTCATGTACCATACGATGGCTGATTTAGCTTATCTCGTATGACTACTCACCATACAGGTCGCATTCGTAACTATATTAAACGTGATTGTGAAGTGTCAAGTTGAGATGGGGCAAATGGGGAAGCTGCAGGAGTGTCGGCCTGTTCGCGTCGTTGAGTGCCTTCGGGCACAGCTGACCCGTCTCAACAAAGCGATCCAGTATCTTTGCTACTCCGGGCTTACTTCTCTTAACGAAACTAGCAATGGCGGCGACGTCGAAGCCGTCAAGGTCATAGTTAGCGATCATGAATCGCTCCTTGTAGTCCATCGCTTCGCCTCTGTGCACGGGGCCGCTCATCTTGTTAATGAGCAGTCCGAATTCTTTGTTCCCCCCATACACCGTGTTTGCGCTTACACTGACGCGCCAATAAAATTACATCGGAGCGCGCGCGCCTTCTTCGCGCGAGGAGATGAGGAATGTATAAACTACGAAGCCGAAACGCGTGCCGAGGAGCATTTCTGGGACGAGCAACGGGACGATCATGGATGATTTATACATGTCAAAATCTTGTACTAGTCTTCCATACATCTCCGCTCATCTCCGCTTATCTCCGCTTATCTCCGCTCTCTCCGCTCCTCTCCGCTCCTCTCCGCTCATCTCCGCTCATCTCCGCTTATCTCCGCTTATCTCCGCTTATCTCCGCTATCTCCGCTTATCTCCGCTTATCTCGTATATGGGGAATCTTCTGGGGGAATCTTCTGATTTATTAACTCAAGAAACGAAAATACCTTAACTAATCTTAACTTAACTAAACTTAATGGTCCATACTTGATTGATATCCAGAATATTACATTGTCCGGATTCACCTGGTATCGTAAACCAAGAACCACGGTATAATCGTTCAATACATCGTGAACATCTATCACTTTTAATTCATCAATGCTGGTTTAGCGATGATGCGACTTAGCTCATATTATGAACGAAGATATGTCGGGGGTTATTTTATTTATTTGTTACCTTCGTAGTTTTATTTTATTATTCGTTCGAGCAGTCGCGAGCAGGCAAGCCCGTACACTTGCAAGCAAGCACGTGAGCTTGCAGGCAAGCACGCAAGCACGTGAGCTTGCAGGCAAGCACGCAAGCACGTAAGCTTGCACAACACTTTTGTCAATCGAAGATGATAAGCCGTCCACAAAAGGATTGACTTGCATAGGTAATAAGGCCCCTCATCACTTGTCCAAGCAAACATAGGAAAGTCGTATGAATATTCTCATCACCGGCGGCGCGGGCTTCATCGCCTCGCACGTAGCGATCTTATTCGCCAGCAAGTACCCACAATACAAGGTCCTTTGATATGCCGGAATGTACTTCTTCCTCACTTTTCCGTCAAAACATTCGTTTTCCTTTGCGATCGTTTTTAGGTTGTTGTCCTGGACAAACACAATTACTGTGCTAACCTTAGAAATCTGAGAACGGTCGCGGGTTTGTCGAACTTCAAGTTTATAAGAGGAGACATATGCTCAATAGATATGGTCGCACACGTTATGAACTCGGAAAATATTGACACGGTGCTGCACTTTGCAGCCCAAATTCACGTGGACAACTCCTTCGGCAACTCCCTCGAGTTCACCGAGAGTAACATATATGGTACCCACGTCCTTTTAGAGACCGTCAAGTCCCTTGGAACCATCAAGAGGTTCGTGCACGTCTCCACCGACGAGGTCTACGGCGAGTCTTCCTACGAAACAGATAAGGCGAACGTCGAGGCGGCATCCCTCCTGGAGCCGACCAACCCGTACTCCGCCACCAAGGCGGGCGCTGAGATGCTTGTCATGGCCTACGGCAGGTCGTACAACCTCCCGTACATCATCACCCGCGGTAACAATGTGTACGGTCCGCACCAGTACCCGGAAAAGGCCATCCCCAAGTTCATCATGCTCGCGCAGAGCGGCGGGACCATCCCCATCCACGGCGACGGCATGGCGACGCGTTCGTACATGCACGTGTACGACGCGGCATCCGCGTTTGATACCATCCTGCACAAGGGCGCGATCAAAGGGGTTTACAACATTGGCGCGCACGAGGAGCGCACCGTGTTGTCCGTCGCTCAGGACATCGGCAAATTTCTCGGCAAGGACATCTCCAAGACGATCGTGCACGTCCCAGACCGCAAATTCAACGACCGTCGCTACTTTATCGACTGCAGCAAGCTCCTCGCTCTTGGGTGGATGCAGAAGGTTTCGTGGGTGGAGGGACTCAAGGAGACCATCGATTGGTATACCAAGAACGGTCAGGATAGCGGTTACTGGGGTGACCTCAGCGGCGCGCTCGTTGCGCATCCGACGGGGGGTAAGCCCCAGCTCGAGGGCGAGGTGTATCAGAGCCTTGAGGAGATGATGGCAGCGCAGGAGAGGGAGCGGGCGGCCGAGCGCGAGGATGGGGAGGTGGAGAAGAAGCTGATGTTCCTCGTCTACGGCCGCACGGGCTGGATCGGCGGCAAACTCGGCCAACTCCTCACGGAGCTCGGCCACGACTGGTGCTACGGCAGCGCGCACCTGCAGGACCGCGTGGGCGTCCAGGAAGACATCAAGCGCTCCAAGTGCACGCACATCCTCAACGCCGCGGGCGTCACCGGTCGACCCAACGTCGACTGGTGCGAGGACCACAAGGTGGAGACCATTCGCGCGAATGTCATCGGCGTTCTCCAGCTTTGCGACGTCGCCCTCGAGAACAACGTCCACGTCACCAATTTTTGCCACCGGTTGCATCTACAAGTACGACGGCGCTCACACCATCGGAGGTGTCCCGTTCACCGAGGAGGACGACCCCAACTTTGGGGGTTCGTTCTACTCGGAGACCAAATCGTACGTGGAGATGATGCTCAGACACTACCCCAACGTGATGCAGTGCCGCGTGTGCATGCCCATCGACGGGGATCTCCAAAACCCGAGGAACTTCATCACCAAGATTGCCAACTACGCCGAGGTTGTCAACATTCCCAACTCCATGACGGTGTTGGAAGAGTTTGTCCCGATGGCAGTCGAGGGCGCCCTTCGCGGCCTCACCGGCGCGTACAACTTTACCAACCCCGGCGCCATCTCCCACAACGAGGTTCTCGAGCTGTACCACGACTACCTGCACCCCGAGATTTCTTGGGAGAACTTTACGGAGGAGGAGCAGGCGGAGGTCATCAAGGCACCGCGGTCCAACAACACCATGTGCGACAAGAAGATCCGCGCCGCCTTCCCCCAGGTGCTCGGCATCAAGGAGTCCATCATCAAGTTTGTGGTGGAACCAAACAGGAAGGCTGGAATAAGGGCGCCCATCAAGCAGAAGATTTAGTGATAAGGAGTCACGCATACGTCGTCGGGGCATCTAATACCTTCGTAATAAATACCTTCGTACCTTCATATCGTACGCATAGTAATGAAATTTTTCCAGTGGCCGGATGTGTGGAGCCAGTTTTCTCACGAAATAAAGTCCGTCTCCCTGCTGGTGTTCAGCATCGAATGACAGGTACAAGACCTCTGCAACATGATACGAAGGTACGAAGTGATAACTTTTGATTCGTCGCTAAAAACACTCAAAAAACCACACGATTTTCGGAGAGCGAAATCGCAAAAATCACGAGCTGTTTCTTACCTTCGTATTTACGAAGGTAACTAAAAACAAATACGATCGACCAAGACTCACAAGGCACCGTTGAAACACGTGTCGCAACAAAAGCGAGCTATGCGCGCGCGCGTGCGTGACGTGTCGTGTGTGCGTGCGTGTCGTGTGCGTCGAGGACGCCTCTAGAACGTCCTGTTCCCGACGTCTCCCTCGAGAGGGATCATGTACCTGAACAGGTCAGGTCGCCACCTCGACGAGGGCTGCGGCGGGGGGGCGCCGCCTGCTGCGACCGTCGAGATATGCAGCAGGATACATTTCCGGCTAGCGCCGCCGTCGCCTTGGGCAGTGAGGCGAGTCCCACTTTGCCGCCTAATGAACCTTCGCGCAATTCACGTGCGCTGAGCAAACTGCATTCCCTTCCTCCTTCCCCTCACAGGGTGTGCTTCCTCCTCATCCGACAGCCCAACCACGCGTAATTTGGATGCGTGCTTGCGCTGGAGGGTTTGGGAGGATCGCCGCGGGTCCGCTCACGCCCTGGATTGCATCGCGCTCAGCAAAGCGCGCTGCATTTCCAGCGACGCGGCGCCTAACCGCCGAGCCTTGGAACAGTGAAAGTTCCTTCAACAAACGAGACCGGTTTATCACGATTTGCAAAACTGATGCCGCCTGAAACCGCAACCCTCCGAAATTTTCCGGGTTGTCTCGGCGCGCGCGTGGCGGGCGATCACCAGGATCCGTCGACGGATATCCGTCGCGGAGAGTTGATTTTGGTGGCATCAGTTTTGCAAATCGTGATAAGACTCAGTATTCCATCAAACATGTTGACTGATTATTATAGATTATCCAGAAACGCTCGTTCAATGCCCAAGTCGACTAGATTGATGTCACGCAACGTCTGGGAGGCGTAAATGGGATAATGCCCAATATATTCGGGATCGTCAGGATCCCAGTGAAGCCTGATCATTTCATCTGCAGTTTTGCCAGCTGGAACGTCGGCCCTCAAGGCAATTTGCGTTGGCACTTGGTTTCCTGAAAAAGTTGTCAACTTTGGCTCAAAGAAAAACCCATCATCGTCGAAAAAGTAGTGTGTGACCTGACTCATTCGAGTTTTACTGACGTCATGGACGGCACCGCCTGCATGAAGGGCGTTCGAATACCAAATCAGTACTTCGCCCTTCTTTGGTAACATGTGTTCAAGTATCCACCTCTTGTGATTTCGCTGTATGTACTGGGCCAACGCGGGTTCATAACAAGATGTCATTTTCCCAAGCTGGCAACCCAAATCATCGATTGATAGAATGCTTGTCTTACGACGTCTGATGTTTTTTGGGCTATCACGCAAGCAGCTGTTTCCCGCCTAATGACTAGCTCAGTACGAAAGTTCCCTGCCGAATCAGTTTGTTCGCCAGCAGGCAGTTTGTTGAGAAGTACTTGACTGACAGCTGACTCATAATGTTCAACACCCTTTCGCCAAGATTTAATTTCACATGTCATCTATCTGGGAATAACGATCCGTTTCATTTTGCTCGCTCTTCATAGCCCACCAGCTATCTAGTAATAGTAAAACAGGTATCCGATTCATGCATTTTTCAGCTGGGTAGATCATACACAAGAAGCTATTTGTATTTGTGCACGAGCAAAGGTCAATAGATGGTCGTCATGGTGCGTCTTCTTTTCCTTGGACTGTGACACTGACGTTTTGGCTCGACGGCAGGCTCTTGTCAGTGCCTTGTGTCGAGTGCAGCGAATATCCAGCAATCGAGACACACACCAAGAAGATCCCAAGCATGACGTTTGCAGTTAGTTCAAGTTCGCCGACCGCAAACGAATAAACTGCACAGCAGCAAATAGACAGCCCAATAGCGAGGCACTTCAAAATGTTATTCGTGAATTTCATGACATAGGCAATAATTAAGCCTCCGGCAGTTTGAAGGAGTATGATGAGCCAAACAAGTACTCCATAACCCTTAAAAAAACCCGAAGTGAACGCCTGGTCGTGATTCTGCAGGAAAACCCCAAAAATTGCGAAGGGCAATGATATGAAACTAAGTTGAACGTTTCGGGTCCAAATCGTGTGCACGATGGCATCATCAGGTTGCCCTACGGCTTTGTAAATTCTTTCGAGAACAACGCCTGCTGTGCCTGAAGACCACGCGGCGAGAATCACAGCCGTGATGCCGAGTACGCTGCTAGCTTGCTCATGACCTGTTTGGGGGTTACTTTCGTCACCTCGTGCTTGAACTAGTACAAGACCCACGGCAAGGAGAGAAAGGTACATACATTGCACTCTGCTCAGTTTGGTGCCGAGAATAATCCTGCTCATTATTGCTGTAGTCAGGATTTTCGACTGGGAGCACAAAATGTATACCAACGAAGACAACCGTTCCGCTCCAAAGAAAAGTAAATTATTTTGGACGACGTAGAGCATCGAGGGAACAAATAACATATGCTGGTTTCCTATCTGCACCAAAACGAGCCGCAAATCCTTACCACAGCGCCTAGCTACCACCAACGAGCACACTATCAACTTCAGTAACTCCGAACACAGCACGACCGTGGAAGGCGCATACGTAGACGCGGCGTCTCTGAAACTAAGGCGCAGGCAAACGACTAAAGATGTGTTTTGCACAACGAGCGCAAAGAGGGCCGGAAGGCCTTTGTCGTGTTGCACGCACATCGGAATTTTCGTTTGTACGTAATAATAAAAACCGTCCCAGGACTGAACGAGCAAACAGAGTTAAACGTGATTTCGAGGGTCCGCTCCCAGGTGTGTCGGCATAGCCGACGATGGACGAAATGATGATGGTGAGAAAATGCTACGAAGTAAGGTAGTAGCTAATAATAATAAAGGGGGGCAATTCCGAGGTTATTGGGCTATTGTACGCCATTTTCGCCGAAATACCTGGGTATTTTTCCTTACAGAGTTCGATTCTTTTTCTTCCCGAGGTTAGAACCTCGGGGGTAGGGTGTTCACAGTAGAGCGATTTGTATTTGTACCAGGGTTTACTCAGGTACCTCGGCTGCTTACAGTGAGAGTTTTTTTAATCCAAGCAAGTAATAAGGTTGCAAGTTAAGCAGGTATTATGAAGGTACGGCCCATAACCTGTAGTGAAATGATATGAAAACCCTAGCTAGTTCCCCCACCTTATTTAATTTAATCGATACGGCAAGTACGGCCCATAACGTTTAGTAAATCTATTAATTGGTGCGCTATATAACTGACCCGCAGGGTCAGGCTTATATACCTCACACCATTTCATATCATTTCACTACAGGTTATGGGCCGTACCTTCGTACATTTTTTAGGGGAAAACTAATTTTATTATTGTTATGGCGACTGTGCTACAGGCATGACACGTTTCACGCACGCGTCCACTCTTTGCCTTGAAAATGACGATACCGCAGCTCCGCCTCTCGTAAACCGTCGATACCTCGGGCAAGAATCTAACCGTGTGATGAGAATATCATGCAGCGACCGCTTTATGAGATATCGGAAGATAGAGATGGAACTTGGGCGCATCAGTACCAGAATAGACACTGTGCAAACATGTCCCTCGTTTCCTTGCTTGGCGAGAAAAGGTCAATATGGATTTCTGTGTGTCCCCTTCCCATGTTGTCCGCTGCTTCGGGGTCTTTCGATAAGATCGTTTGATAATTGAAATGATCCGCTACTTTCTTCATGGCTTCCGATCGCGTGTTCTGGTGCTCGTTAACGTCGCTATTTCCAACTTTTGCCGGAATGTGTTCTTCGGCTATTTTCATACTGCAAGCACACAGTTCCACATCACCACCTGACATGGGCGCAGGGCAACGTGGACGTTTTGTAGGTATCCCCAGTTCGCGCTTCAACACCGCGCTTAACCAGAAATCTTCAGCGGTGTAAAGGATTGGCGCTGGATGTTGCCATGCAGTGCGCAACCAAGATATCCTACCAGCCCAAATATGCCCACCGAAGTCGTACTCATCGTCTTCATCAAATGTGTCGACATCACTCTGTGCCCAAAATTTCCGCCAATCAAACTCTTCGAGTGCGTGCCCTAAAAAACGACCATTTCTAGTGGCCAACGACCCTTGAGCTACTACACGCAACATGTTCTCGAAATAGCGCCGACCAAAAAGGATGTCATCGTCCAAGATGATAAAAAATGCCTCTTGACTTGAACTGACAGCAAAAGGACCAAGGAAACGACCAAAATAACCGGTTTCTACAGTATTCAAGACATGCAGGATGTCGACATGGTTGTTCCCCCATGCTGAAGAGATCTCCCATTGTCTCAGGGTGGCTTTTACATTTATGTGTTTTCCATTCTGAAATAATATGATAGCCACGCGATATTCGTGAAGTATAGATTGTTGCCTTATCATCCGGAAAATTTCATCCACCGTGTCTCGTTTCCAAACCGTCATAACGATTACGAGATCGTAGACAGCAGGATCCAAGTTGTGCATTGCCAGGGGTTGTACATCGCGGAATTTCTTTTCACCTTGAGACTTTTTTTCTAGGATTCGCACTATTTTTTGTGCAGCATTTCCATCACCGAAAAGCTGACGAGAACTTGACATTGTCTTGTACACAGTATCATTTTTGAGCAAGTCATCGGCCACCTCTACTATTTCCTGTGTTTCCGTTCCAACAAGCTTTGAAGCTCCAGCGATCACCCCCTCTGGTCGTTCAGTGGTGTCCCTGAGAACTATGACAGGTTTTCCCAGGGTGATGGCCTCTTCTTGTATCCCACCAGAATCAGTCATGACGAAAAAGCACCTTTGAGTGAGAATAATCAGTTCAGAATGATCAACAGGGGGCACCAACAAAAATCTATTTAGATGATAATGAGGTGAGGCTGAGTCAAACATTTTCATAGACTTAATTTTATTCAGCACGTCGTTGCCGAAGAATGCGCGGGCAGCATCCAATACATCTGGATTTAGATGGATTGGATAAATCACGGATACATCTGCGTGAGTTTTCAGAAGAATCGAAACTGCAGCAAAAATCTGATTGAGCGGTTTGCCAATGTTTTCACGGCGATGAGCTGTCAATAGCAAAAATCTGTTTGGTTTCAGCAGTGCCCTTTCTTCCAAACGTTTCAGTAATGTTTCAACCTTGAGCGAGGGTGTTTTCTTCTTCATGTGCATCAACGCATCTACCACAGTGTTTCCCGTGACATAAACGTTCTCATATCTACCCTCCGCCCTCAAATTCTCGGCAGCATAGTTTGTTGGAGCAAAGTTGTAGGTTGCCATCGTCGAAATCGACTGTCGGTTAACTTCCTCCGGAAAAGGTGAATATATGTCGTGTGTTCTTAATCCCGCTTCGACATGTCCTACCGGTATTTTGGAATAAAAAGCAGCAAGGGCTGCCATGTATGCAGTTGTGGTATCGCCTTGAACAAGTACAACGTCTGGACATTCTACAGAAATAACTTCACTTATTGCTGTGATGGCTTGGGCGGAGAGATAGGAGAGACTTTGTCGTGGTTTCATAAGCGCCAGGTCGTACGCGAGTGAATTTCGCAACTCAAAATCGTCGAGCACCTGTTCGAGCATCCGTTTGTGTTGGCCCGTAGACACAACAGTAGCCTTGAGCAGCGCTGATTTTAAAATCTCTTGGATAATTGGAGCCATCTTGACTGCCTCAGGTCTTGTGCCAAACACGAGCATAACTGTTTTCTTATTTTCTTCTTTTCGGCAAGAGCGCGATTTGATATTTGCTGCTACCTGATCTTTAACATTTGAGGTGAAGGAACGGCCGAGTTGGACCGCAAGGAAGAGCAACAGTACGCTGATGCACAGATAAGCAATGCAATATGGAGATGAGGGGCACCGACTTCGACGTTCACCGCGCATATGGCTGTTGCGTCGCATGCCGTATAATATTGTGCGTGTGACTGCTGCTGGCCGGATGGGGTTAAAATAATCATCATTATTATTACTTGCATTCGTATTATTTTATTACCTTCGTAAAATTATTAATAAAAAGACGGATAAAATAACATCTTCATTCGTTCGAACGAACGAATGAATAAAGAATGAATCAAGGTACCTTCATTCAATTTTATTCGTATGATATTAATAATAAAATAACTTTATTTATTTTTATCTTCGTTTCGTACATACACGTACCTTCATTCGTTCGTATCATCATAAATAATACCTTCGTATGTACCTTCGTACCTTCGAAGTAATATTAAATAATATTAAAAAGAACGAACGAACATATTATTATTAATTTGTACGTACCTTCATTCATATTTATTTGAATAATTGAGGGTACACTATGTGTGATATCACGAATGGGAATTTTGTGGTACTTTTGTCCCACAAAATCGAATGGTAATTTCGGCAAAGTACATACATACGAAACTTATTACCTTCTTATTCAATGTAACTGCACGTAATAAATAATTACCTTCATTCATTCTCATAGAGCATTCATTCGATTCTTTCATTCGTATCATCATTTATTTATTATTCATATTCATCAATAAATAAAATATCTATGATACATAGACTATGAATTTGATAATACCATATTGCGCTAATTGGTACCTTGTACCTTCGTGCCTTCGTATTAGATAATAGACTACATATTGAATATGATAGTCCCTAAAAGTTATTAGTGAAATTTCGGCAGCTGAGAAAAATCCTTCCACCCTTCGAACACGGCATGCGGTAACGAGTTGTGATACAAACTTCAATTCTGTAATCTTATTTTCTTCGCTCGTGGGAAAAGCTCGCCATTCCCAAGACGACACCTCAAAATGTCAGGCGTCACAAAGCTATCCGAGGACAAGGACGCCAGCTTTAAAATCATGGTCGCGTCCTCGTACATACTTTCTTCGACGATGTTAACAGTTTCGAATACCGTTGTGCTGCGCAGCGCAGCCTTACTACCGCCTGAAATTCTCCTTCTGGAACAACAGCTCCTCGTGATCACAACGTGTTTACTTGCTCACCAATTCAATTTCGTCAAAATTGAACCTATAGAGCTTCCAACTTCCACGCTTATCATCGTGATCTTAAGTTTCGTGTCCTATGCGATTTTGTCGATGTATTCGCAGAAGTTTCTCGAGTTGTCCTTGTATACGACTCTGCGAAAAACACAAATTGCATTAACGGTACTTCTTGAGTACATATTACTCAGAAAGCGTCCTGATAACTGGAATGTTGTGAGTATTTGCTCCATTCTTACTGGCTCCATCCTAATGGGCGTGAGCGAATTTCGTGGAAACTTCACGGGTTACTTGTACACAGGACTAAGCAATTTCTTTGGTGCCTTATACATCGTGAGCATTGCTTACCACAAACAGGCATCTGTAACAACGGACAGCTTCAACTTGATATTCCAGTGTTCCTTTTACCTTGCAATATGTTCTGGGGTCTTTATTTTCACTCGAAGCATCGACCCGTTGTCTTATGCGTACACTCTCGCCGATTGGCGGGTGCTGATGTCTGTCGCACTGGCAGGAACAATGAACTCAGCAGTGGTCCTGAACACGCGAGCAAACTCGCCACTTACTCAAAACGTATGTTCAAATATCAAAGACATATTCGTATTCTTAATCGCACAAACTTTTAGCGGGGTCGCTGTGACTTTTAAAAATGCTGTTGGGGTGCTTGTCACATTTGCAGGGGCTGCTCTCTTTTGTTTCAAAGATCAGCTCGCGTCTGGCTTTACAAGTATAAATTTGAGCCTTAGGCTATACGTTTTTGTTGCTGTCGGTATTCTTGTGTTTACTGGGATATTCATGGACACTCCCTCTGTTTCTTACTCCATCTCATACCCATCGATATTTATGCCAGCATCAATAATAGAACCTAATGCACCTTTTGGTAACATTTCATTACTGGCCGTCGTGACAACCTCGGGAAGTTACAACGGCATGCAGCTGCACTTTTTGGACACAATACATCGAAGTTATGCGACCCTTTGTGAACTCGGCTTCTCAGCAAAGTTGATTTTCACAGCATATGATTCTGTGGATGCGAAATGGTCGGAATATCTTACTTCACCCCAGATCCAATGTCATAGAAGCAAGGCTTCGTTCATGATGGACGTGGAAACGTTTCCCTGGGAAGCTTTGCCACCTGCTGCGTTCGGAACTGCAGGAACTTTAGCGTGCCGTCACAGGGAAATATTTTTGCGTGAAAGAGATAACTTCGACTTTTTCATAGTACAGGAAGATGATGTCTTGTACTCGGTGGAAAATATTTTGTATTTCGTGTCACAATATCACTTTATGAGGCAGATGCAGCCACCTCTGTTTCCCGTTTTTTTCGATTTTGAGCTCTTGGACGGTCTTAAATATTCTATGTTCAGGTTGGGTGCAGGTCACATATTTAGATCTGGAGAAGAACTCTTTTTCTCTTCTGTCCACGCGCCTGGGGGGAGAGGATACATTTTGCCAAAAGTATTGCTAGCAAAAATGATCAACGAAACAGGGTCGGAGGTCCTTGTTAACTGCTCGAACGTTGGAGGCGAGTTCAACCCGGCGATTGCTTCGGCCCAAGTGTTGATGCACAGCCAAAGATTGGTTAGTCCTTTAAGGAACTGGAAACAGGGCGGTATCCACCACATGAGCAACAAATATATTGGCATGGAAAAAGCCAACAGCCAGAACCTCCAGAAACCTCTAAAGGACGGCCAGTTTTTCTCGCTGCAGTACAATGAGTTGGATGTGGCGTTTTCGAGTTGTAACGGATCAGAGGAAGAATACAACCGAACGGCGATCATGATTGATGGAAGCTGTCAGGAGTGCCTCAGGAACGGTCAGTCAGCATACATGCTTTCCTTTATTTATGGGTACGCATTTGGTGACCGGCAAGTGAAATTCGTCTTCACTTGTGAATGACTGTCGTTCGGAATCTTCATAAAGACCTTTTGTGACATCACTTTTGTTGCCCATATTCGTTCGATTGTTGGTTCGATTTCCTGATGGCCAGTAAGCATTTCCCGGGGAATGGATACAAAGTGCCTGTTCTCTAGATGGGTTGAGGATAAATTAGGATGTATCCTCAACCTTGCACGAACTTCGAAAGGCAGTCGGGGTCTATTGGTAGTATGTCTTCATCGACGGATCGGTCCACCTCTCGGTCAGACTGTTCTTTTGACCCATAAAATTATTTTTTTTAAATTATTTATAAAAAAATAAAAATCATTTTTCTTCTTGGATTCTATTATTAATAGAAAATATTGAAAAAAGAAATAAAACCAAAAAATCGAAATGCGGCGTAAGATTTTTGCGATTTTAGTAATTTTCAAAATTGCTAAAATTTTGCTAGATTTAGCAATAATTTAGCAAAATGGGTTTTACGGTGATATTACTTTGCTTTTACTTCGTTCATCATAATATTCCGTAGGTTTGCCGAATATCGAATATCGATATGCAACCGCAACATAAAAGGATACCAGGAACACACGGGGCGCAGGGGAAAGGAACGCGTGCCTACATGGTCGCATCTACATGACCGCCTCGATCTATCACTCATCATGCCGCGCCATCGGCAAATTATCCGTAGTTTCATCGTTCTCTTCGTTCTCCTCACTTTTCTTTTCTTGTGGAAGACGACCTTCGGTGACAAATTCCTCCATCCCAACGCGGACACGGCCACTGACACTATATTACGAATTCCGATCGAGGCTGTCGATACAAATGGCACGGAGCCTTCTTGGTCTTGTCATGTCATAGACCAACTGAGCTACTGTGTCTATTACCGAAGTTTGTGTGTGGATAAAGACGCAAGTCTCGTTTTGCTTACCACGGACGCCACGAAACAAGGGAATCCGGTTGAAATGCTGAATCAACTCAGCCCGTCTCCTTGGCACCGCCCAGGCATCGAACTATATGCCAAAACATCATTCGGGCGCTATGATGTTCCCTTTCGCAGTTTTTTTTCGTCTGCTCAATATGCTTCGCGGAGCTCAGTTCACGGTGCCGCAGATATCACCGGGTGGAGCCTTATAGCAGCCTTTGATGCGGACAACTACAACGTTTACCACTACATGACTAAGATGCAGGCCGCATTCGTCGCTCGTTTATATGAGCTTGGTGGACTGAAAGAAAGGCGCTTGACTTCTCCGGATGATTTGTTGGAAACAATGCGTTCGCCCGCATCAGAGTTTGACTACGCATATTTATTCCGACCACAACCGACATCGTGGCAGAGAAACTATGGCGAGCTGTGTTTGGGAAACAAGACAAAGTTTACATATTCCCCGCAACATTTTAGCCACGCAAGCGAGTTACCTTTGTGTTTCGAGAAGGCTATCATACCAGGGGCAGCGTTGTATTTGGCTGATGGACTGATTTCTTCAGATCTCTTTCGCGAGTTAGCGGCCGAAAAGAAAGGGATAAGAGTTCCTGCTCAAGAGAGAAATGTCATAACCATATTTGACCGGAGTCAAGAAAACAGAAGGATATTAAACCTCAAGGAGCTCTCTGAACTTGTTAAGAACGCAGCTCATGGAATGGAGGTTACGGTGGTTAACTGGGATGGCGATGCTGCCTTTGAAATCCAAGCGATGCACATGGCCCGAACACGAATAATGATTGCAACTCATGGTAGTATTCTGAATCACAATGTGTTCATGGAGTCTGCTGGAGTCGTTATAGAAATAAATGCGTATCAATTTTTATATCCTTTGGATGCTCAAATCGTACTCTTTCGTGGTAATCACTACATCCGGTATGAGGAGAACATAGAAAATTGCATGCATCAAGGGTTCCCACTCGGACATGATCCTTTTCCAGGGAAAACCACTCGACAGTGCATGGATGATATGGATTGTCAACAATCGCGCCGAGACGCTGATATTCAAGTCAATACGAGCAAGTTCATAGCTGTACTGCATCAGGCGCTGTCCATGATTTCGTGAACGAGAGGCAAAGGTGATTTTCATCCATGTCAGATAAAAATGCCTGAATGGCATCTGACCACATTGTTATTGAAGCAGTGCGAGGGTGGTAGGCATTACCCTTCGGGTGGCCTATCTAGTAGCCACAGGTTTCACACTATCTAGCTAGCTAGCTAGATGAGCACTGCGGACCTGTTCGTATCTTTCATTTTTGTTACAAATGGAAATAAGATTTTAACACATCTGGGCGCGCCTGGCAGCAGGCGCCGTAGACTGACATACTGAAACAGCCATTGTCGCCCCGTGGGAGCGGTGGGCGCGCGCGGGGGGGCGTACGGAGCGCACGAGGCACTGCAGGCCACCGCGCGGCTGCCCGGGTCGCCGAGATAGGCGGGGCGAGTGGAGGCCCAAGGAGGTCTCCTCTCGTTTTTCAACGCTGCGGGGGGCAAGCATTGCGGAGATGGAGTAATACAACATGTATCGGCCCGCTGCGGCCTTTTAAACCGAGATGAGCCAGCGCCTCGGGATAGGGCGAGGGCGGCTCGCGGCTGTCAGGCCGGTGGGGCGGACCAGGAGGTTGAACAGAACGTGGTGATGTACAGATAGCGCGATGGTACACGTCACGTACTGGGTCCCTGTAGGTCGGGGCGGTGGATGCGACTGCAGGTGGTCCCTCTTCCATCTCAAACAAGCTACATGCGTTTCCCCCTTCTCACGAGGGTGAAGGGAGGGGTTTGGATGCGGGGGGTGTGAACAGAACCGCGGGTGGTCATGGCCTTACCTGAGATAACAGTCAGGGGGCGGGGCACGCGACGCGGCGACAAAGTGCACGAATATGCATGTACGTTGCAACGCAGAGACCGAGCAAACGGGTGCGGAGGATGGCGACCGACGCTGAAGCTGCTGACGATTGCATCTTGTACCCGGCAGCGGTGTACTGCCCGCTAGCAAGCTACGAAGGTAATAAATTACTGGTCTGCTGCCCATGTGCGGTTGAGCATCGATCGCGTGGGACCACAGCACATTGAAAGAATTCCGCCGAGGTATAAACCCAGACGTGGAAGAATATGCCATGCAGCCGCACCGCGATATAGATCGCTAAGCGGAGGTTTGAAAGTGGAAAACTGCTGCGCAATCTAAAAGATACGAAGTTACGAAGGTACTATCCTCAAAATTGCGTGAAATGACGTGAAATGGTGTGAAGCCCAAAGCACCTTCGTACCTTCGTAGTCTATGTATGTTCTTTCATTCGTTCTACCTTCGCGCACCTTTGAACGTTTGCAGGTTCTCGGAGCGTTTCCCTTGAGACATCATACGATGCGTCGACAGTTCCGACATTCGAATTCCATGACGAGCAGGTCAATCGCGGGTAAAGTAAGATGATTTGTTTGCCGCAAAATTCAGCGTTCCGTCTCGTAAGGTGAAGATAGAGTCGGAGGAACGCTACTTCTCACCGAGGAGAGGATGTAAAGAAGCTCCAGAGCGGCGACAAACCAATCAACGAGGCCAAGAGTGCCGCGAAGATAGCTCATAAATGTTGTTGCCGTTTTAGTTGTGCATATTCGTTGCGGACGGTGTTTTGAAACGGCGTCGAACGAACGAACGAACGAAGTGATGAGCGAGTTATTATTGTTTTTATTCGTGCTAATAAATGTAATAAAATCGTCCCAAATAATAAATAAATACGAAGGTAAATTTACAATAAATAATTAAAAGTGAAGGTGGTGTTTTTATTCGTCCTTCATTAGGGGCAATCTTGAATCAGATGATATTATACGATGGTACAAAATTTTTGGGCGAAATTTTGTCTCATGAGGCGATCTTGAATCAAATTAAATTAATTTCGGCCTGAAAATTACATCTTTTTGCCCGAAGTCGCGGTCGAAAGGTGATAAAAATCGAGATTTTATTAATACGAAGGTTAAAGTTTATTATTATTTGATTGGCTCAATGATAGCTTCATTATTATTATTATCGATATCAGGACAGCGAAATAAAAAGTTGTGTTGATGTCCATATTGCTTCATATTCAGCAGTTTAGCTAACGCTTGTTCGCTCAGAACAGTCGATTCAACCCCAATCCACTATGCCTGAAATCGTTGAATCGGAATTCGATTCGGATGCGCTGGGGATACCGGTCGCGAAGCTTCTTGCGCCGTCTTTGACGAGAGTGGAACTGGACCACTCTCTGAAGAATGCCGCCAAGAAGGGGTTCAGGCTACTTTTCTGGAGCACAGCCAAGGAACATGCTAGCGCGCTTGAAGCGCACGCACGTTCGCTTGGACACTATTGTTCCTCGAAAGTTATGTACACCGCGTATTTGAACGAAAGTCTGCTGTCAGCCTTGCAACACTCTACGGAAACAAAATGTAATTGTGACGTAGTGGAGTTTCCGGGAACTAATCCATCTGCTGAGCTCCTTGAGCTCAGTTTACAGGCGGGAAAGGACAGCCGATTCATGAACGACCCGAATTTGAGCTACCAACAGTTCGAACGTGTGTACTGTGCATGGATGGAAAACAGTGTAAAAAGCTCAGCTGCAGATGTGGTCCTTACTGCAAAAGTCTCCTCCCAGGTGGTTGGTGCTGTCACAGTCAAGTCAAATAGCGAGCACAGGACCTCCAGTATAGTCTTGTTGGCTGTGCATCCTGATTATCGACGTCTTGGTATCGGTAAAACTTTGGTTCTAGCCGCGTTCCGTTGGTCGCTTGCTCAGGGCTTTGCTGCGTGCAACATAGTCACTCAGCTGGCGAACACCAAGGCTCAGACTTTATACAAAAAGTGTGGAGGAATGCTTGTCTCCACTAGCACCGATTTTCACTTTTGGCTGCCAACCACGCCATTTAACGATCCTGTCACGAGTCGCAACATTCCTGGCAATAAGCCACATGTGACAGGTGGTGAAATAATATATCTAGAGGAAGTATTTTCCTCTCAAGGTGTTGCGACTCATGGAAAATTCGGTCAGCTCTGCCAAGAGCACCTTGAATCCAACCTTGGTGCGTTGAAAGTATTGTTAGTGACATCTGGAACAGCTGCACTTGAACTTTGTTCCCTCGCGATCAAAACCAATGTTGGCGATGAAATTATAATGCCGACTTACACATTCGTGTCAACTGCAACAGCCTTTGTTAACCACGGTGGGGTTCCTGTTTTCGTTGACATTCGCAGCGACACACAGAATATCGATGAAACAAAAATCGAAAGCGCCATAACGGAGCGGACGAAGGCCATAGTAGTGGTACATTATGCAGGTATCCCGTGTGAAATGGACACTATCCTGGACATTGCGAAAAGACACAACTTATTCGTCATTGAGGATAATGCTCATGGGATTTTCAGTACATACAAAGGAAAGCCGCTCGGGACCATCGGACACCTTGGTGCTCATAGCTTTCATTACACCAAGAATTTGTCATGTGGCGAAGGAGGCGCTGTCTTGATCAATTCGCCTGATTTAGTGTGTGAAGCATTGATTGCATGGGAGAAAGGAACTAACCGCTTCGATTTTTTGGCCGGTAAAGTTGACAAGTACGCATGGGTAGACAAGGGCTCGAGTTTTATTCTAAGTGAAATCAACGCTGCTGTTCTTGCAGCTCAGGTGGGGCTCTGAACTTTTCGATTTTGCCAAATTTTTCAAACTTTCTTTTTTCTCATCCCTCTGTTCTTTCAGCTGGATAGACGGGCCGAAATATTTGCTGCGCGTGAACATGTTTGGAACTGCTACTTTTCTCGTTTGCAGCCTCTCAAGGCAAAGGGCAAACTGCTGCTACCTCATGTTCCACCCGAATGCAAGCACAACAGTCACATTTTTTACATCAGAGTGTTATGCCCAGATATCTTTGAACATCTCGGCCAACTAAGCAAGCAAAGAGGCATCGGAATATTCACACACTACATACCTCTCCACATTTCTACTGGGGGGAAGAAGTACGGCCGCGCTCACGGATCATTAGTGGAGAGTGTGAACTGCAATGCTCAACTATACCGACTGCCGCTTTGGCCCGATCTCACTGATCTTGATGTGGACAACGTGGTCAGTCTCGTTTTCGAGGCGTTCGGTGAAAAGGAGGGGCAAAATGCTCCATGATTTTTGAACTGCTTTAGATTTAAGTTCAAGTTCAGTTGGAGTATTTGAACGTATTCCAGCTGATGCTTTTCAAGCGAAGCACCTGGGCCTTGTGCGTTCATGCCAAGATGGTAGCGTGCATAGCAAATTCTCTCGATTGACTGAAGGTATCATATTTATTTAGAACTCACAAGGAATCAATTTTTGTTATATGAAGAGTTAGAATTCACAAACGCTCAGGCACCAAGGAATACATTTGCGGAGTCCCTCCAAGACTTAGACCCGGGCATGATTCGTGCCTGTCTCGACTGTGTCCGGCACCTAAATGTTGTGATATTTGGCAAGCTCCATAATAAATTACGAAGGTACTTTGATTTGAATGCTTCGATATCTATTTAGCTAGCTAGGTGCACGCACTTGTTTGTTGTTTAATTTTTTTCTTCGTGATAGAGATCATCTATGCTTGATTGCTTGCATTTTCACAGTACACGCGAAACAAGCAAGCAATATTTACCCATATTTTTGAAAGATATTACGAAGTGGAAGAGAGACCCAAACTTTTATTGGAACGACGTCGAGAGCTTGAACTCAGAGAGAGAATCTCCCTCGAGTAAGACATCATCCGAAACGCGTGACATTTTCGTGACAAATAGGACTCTCTTGTCACCACAGAGGATGGATAGTCCTTTCACGCCATTTATAACACTGATGCCAACCACTCTGCCTGGGGAATGAGACTCAAACTGGCGTTTGTCTGAAAGATCTGCCGACCAGATGATGTATTTTTCACCTGAGACTTGTGTGAATGCTCCAGGATATGGCCTTGTGCACGCCCTTACCAGATTGAAGCAGCACCTTGCAGGCTGGGTCCAGATGATTGCATAGTCTTGCTCGGTACGTTTCGCAGTGAAAGTCGCCTGGGTGTGGTCTTGAGGAACTGCATGGTATGTGCCAGCTATGATGTTAGGCAAGTTCTTCTCGAGGATTTTGAGATACGCTCGGGTAACATTTTCCATCACAGAGGCGATTGCCTCGGTGTCGTTGATCTCTACTACAAGTTGATCAATTATGTCACCTGAATCAACCTCTTCACCGATCTTCATTAGTGAAACGCCGCACTGTTTTTCATCATTGATAATGCTCCATACTGTCGGTGCAAAACCACGATATTTTGGAAGGATAGAGTCGTGGAATACGAACGTCCCTCTGGTCGGAATATCATATATGCGCGGAGGAATCATATAGCGCCATGAAACGCAAAACATAACATCAATGTTCTCTAGAGAAGTCCACAGATCAGCATATTTTGGTAAACCAACTTGCCGCGCCTCAATAAATTGACCTTCGACACTGTAAACAAACGAGCGAATCGACTCAAGAAATGGGGGTTCGTGGTCGTCTTCTTTGAAACTGAAAACAGTGAACTTAGCTTCAGGAAGTAACGCGTGGGCTTTTTGAACGAAAAGCAATCCACGCCTGGTTGCTGCGAGTATGCATACGTGCATGTTCTTCTTTATGTCGAGAAATAGGTGAAGAGAGCTGGTTGCAGACACAAGAAGCACTTTATTCGTCGCCGAAGTTAGTGACTCGTCGCTTCTGGGTATGCCCGGACCAAGTTTCGAGCGCCGCGTAGCACGCTCGTTCGGCCTTTCAATCTCGCGTCGGCAAGAGCTGCAGCTAGCGTCTGAAACGGTAAAACTAGCTAGCTAGCTATCTCTTTCTTTTGCAAAAGCCACTTTAGTGGCTTTTTGACTGACCTTGATTGCCCATAGCGATTTTGGCATTTTCAATCAACGGGAATATTTTTCTCCTGTGTGGGATTTGAAAATTCAAACCCTGACGATTCCAACAAGGTCCTTTTCACCTGGTTTCGTTTGGTCTCGCCAACGCTCGTGCGCGCTTGCATTCATCGTGCATCGCAGGCACGAAAAGAAGCAAACACTGCCCCATAAAGTGGTGGCCATTCCAAAACATCCTACGAGGATATCCACTGTGCGCGCGCGGCGCCCCGTCCCCCCCGCGGCTTCATAGGAGCGCTGTACGCGACGCGCGAGCTCCGCTTCTTCGTTATAACGCACTCAACAGCTGCAACGTCGAGCTCTCTTCCTGTCTACAACAAAAGCTTCAAGGGAGTTGACTTCAAAGCTTAACGAAACAATGGATACTTCGATCGAAAGTGATGATATTATTGTTGCCGACGACGTGGGCGTCGATCCTGAAGACACCGGCAATGTGCACAGTGACGAAGAGCTCGACGCGGACAGTGACGACGAGTGCCCATATCAGTACAATCGATGGGTTGAGAGTGACGATGAAGACGACGGGTATGGAAACATACTTTCTCCTGAGCCTCGAAGGGGGCTGGATGAATTGGACGAATTGGAAGACAGCGACCACGGAGATGATATGGAATCAGATCTGGGCAGCCCCGGGGACGCCCGCGACCCCCAATCCAACGAAGAAGGGCGAGAGCAAGGAGAGCAAGGTGAACAAGATGGAGACGTAGATGGTGATGCTAACGACAACAGCGCAAGTGTTGAACATCCATCTGATCATTACGGGAGGAAGCGGGACTACAACGAGAAGGCGTACGAGCTAGCGGCGGCTGTGAAGGACTCGGAAAATTGGACGGATGAGCGCGAGGATTGGTTCATAAACGAGTTTTTCGAGCCAGTGTATCCTGCAAACCACTGGAAGGAGCTTGCAAAAATTTTATGGGTCGAGGTGTTGCGCAATGCTGATGACGGGGCTGCGGGGATGTTGAGGGGAGACATGACGGCTTCGTCCCAGGTTACCGGGACAATGGGCGTCCTTCTGGAAATTGTCCCGAGGTACGAACCGCCCCCCCGCGCCCCCCGCAGAGTTGGCGGAGCTACCGTCGGGCCCGTCCCTCGGGTTGCGATGGCGTCACTCAACGATGCTGACTGGAAGGATGAAGTCACGGGGACGTTGGAGGTTGAGGAATGGACAGACGAACAGAAAGAGAAGTGCGGGTCGGCGCGTAGTCATGATGAAGGAGAAGAGGATGAGATCGGGTTCAACTTGCAATGTTCTCCAGCCCATAGAGTACTTTGAAACCTTCTTTGACAAAAGGATGTTCGGGCTCCTCGTCGGGGAGACGCTACGGCATATCAATACCATTGCGATGCAGGAACCTGAGGATAAGCCAGAGGCTTACAAACACTCGTGGCCACCTCGGTGGGCAACGACGATGTCCGATAAGGTAGGGACCAGCAGGGATAAGTGCGAGAGGGAGATACGCAAGTTCTTCGGCGTCCTCGTCGGGCTCGCTGTCAGCGGGAACAAGCACTGGGGTCATTCACTGCGCTGCCAGTATTATGGGTGGAGCAAAGAAACAGCAAAGCAGAGCGAGTATGCTGGGTACGTTCTCCCGAGTGACGTCGAGGTGTTTCCCGACGGTACCTACAGGCGGAAGGCGGGGGAGGGAGGGGAGCCGGGGGGCGAGGCCCTGACGAACGGGGAACTCACCCACAACCACAAAGTCAGTAAAATAGGCCGTATCCTCGAGATGTTCCACCAGAACTGCCTCACTAAGTACACCCCAGGGTGCTACCTCTCCATGGATGAGCAGCGAGTCATGATGGCGCACTAGACGGGGAGCTACCGAAGCCTCGCGAAGAACAAGCCCATCAAGACGGGGTAACCATCATCGCCGTGTGCGAGGCAAAGGTCGGTTATCTTCGCACGTTCATGGTTGACATCGGCATCATTGACAAACACGAAGGAAAGAAGTGGCCTTATATCAAACAGCTAGCTTCTTTCTGCGCCAACAAGTTTCACAAGCTTGTAGCCGATAACTGGTTCCTTTCTGTCAAGTTTCTGAAGTGGGGGCTCGCCAACAAGCTATATGTTTGCGGCACATGCAGGAAAATTGTTGCTCAGACAGGGTTCCCCGCGGAGATCATGACCGATGGCAAGAAACATGCCAGGCAGGAGATCGTCTGGAGGTGGGCAGCCCCGCAACTCTCGGCGGTCAGATGGCAAGACAGTGGGAGTGTGCACCTACTTGCCAACTTCATTGATCCAAGAGAGGAAGTCAAACTCAAGCGATGG
>MDSX01037704.1_pt1 | contig 24842 bp, 24 predicted proteins | sample 811141 | NCBI WGS metagenome assembly MDSX01 (sample SAMN05326642, study PRJNA326480) | marine metagenome | isolation source: seawater | place: Atlantic Ocean: South East | collected 2010
CACAAGAAAAGGCAGTTCAAGATAGTATTGATATGGCATCAATTGATGAGATGGATTTAGATTTGGATGCTATGTGGGAAAATACGGTTTGGGAAGAAATACAGGATATAGCAGATACAGAAGTTTACGAAACCGAACAGATAACAGCAGTTGCTGGTGTTCGAGGAGCAGAAGCAGAAGATGAGGCACTTGACCATCTATATTACAGACGAAGTATGAAAGGTCTTGCCATAATGGATTTACAAAAGGCCTATGGTAAGTTAAAAATAAAAAGAGATGAACTAATAAAAATAAATCCTCAACATCCAAAGATAGAAAAAGTTGACAACCTCTTGTCACAGCTACAGATTAAAATAAATAAATCATAAATTAATAAAAAACTAACAAAAAAGTTGTGTTGTTTCTAAATGTTTAAGATATTTATGTTTTGGAAGATGATGACACTTCCAACAAAATAGTAACTTATCATTTAAAAAGGAGATACACATGAAGCGACTAATGTGTTTGTTCTTAATGGGCCTGATTTCTGCTCAGACATTAGAAACATCACTACCAAAACCAAAAGAACCATTCGTTCTAACATACCACGACATTAGAGAAGATATACTTAAAAAGACGCCACAAGGAAAAATTACAGTAGATTTTTATATTAATGAGAGAGGGGAAGTAGAGAATCCAGTTATTAGGGATACTTTCAATATCGCTCTTAATGAAGTGGTGTTGGATAAAGTAAGACAAGCATCTTACTATCCAGCAGTTCAAAATGGACGACCAGTTCGAATCAAATTCACATTACCAATAGTATTTAAATAACGGAGGAAAAATGTTAGAATACTTTTTGATGGGAGTTTTGGCACCTATCTTTCTGAATCTTATGCACCTATGTGTAGGAATATATGTAGTAATTCAAAGAGGAAATATGATGTCATTGGGATTTTCAGGTATGGGATTTATAACCAAAACCATAGGGATGTTATTTCTCACTTGGTTGGGTGTGAGTAAATTAGGATTGGATTATCAAATATTCATTCCACTACTTTCATTCTTTTGGTTCTTTACTCATATCGTGGAAGCCTTTGTGATTAATCATTATATGAAAGAAAATGTACCAAAATTTCTACAAGACTTGCAAATTAATTAAAGGATAATAAAAAATGGATATTACATTAACAATTGGGTTGATAACATCTGTCTTTATATTAGGACTAACATTTGTCCTATATTGGGATGATATAAAATAAGCAAAAAAAAGGGGAACAATACGTTCCCCTTTTTCATTATCCGATAATAGCTATTTACGAAATAAACCCACCAACACCAATAATGCGACTAATCCAGCGAAACCGGATTCGCCGAAGTTATTTATGATTGATGTCAGGTTACCAATAACATTTACGCCAAAGATACCACTCCCAAACAATACTTCGCTTACAGCTCCGATTGCTATGAAAGAGGCGAGTAGTTGAGCGATGTCGTCTACCCAACCTTTGACTAATGTGATGACTTCCTTCATTAGTTATCTCCCGTTGTTTTTTCTTATCATTTAACAAAAAAGGGATATTTAACTTCCGTTTTCTGTGTCGAATAAAATCCGACATATATAATTATAGTATATACATATTTTTTGTTAGCAATATATATGCACTGATTTTTCAGTTAGTTAATATTTATTTATGAGTTATAATATCTATTTTTAATGACAATGCAAGGAAAATCAAGATGAGTCAAGATTACGAATTATTTGAGGGTAAATCACTATCATCATTATTCAAAGATATTTACGATAATTCCAAACACAATAAAGAACAACTTGAGATATTAGTAAAAGAAGTTGCTGGATATATCAAGGATGGGGATATGGCTATTCAACTAATCCCTATGATAAAAGAATACTTGGAAATAAATGTAAAGAATGATGAACAACTTGTCAAGTTGGCAACAGTTGTACAGAGATTAATTGCCGCTGAAGGTAAGGGTGGTAGTGAATCCGAGTTCGGTTTATCTGAAAAAGAAAAGGAACAATTACTCACGAGTATAGATGATGTGGTTGTAGACTTACAAAAAAAATCGGATAATCTTACACAAGATATAAAATCAGTTAAGGAAAATTAATGTCATATAAAGTAAATCGAGATGATGAACATATCGTCATACCTGATGGCCCGGTAACTGCCCGAGAAGTCCGTAAGTTGATGAAACAAAAAAAGACTCCTGAGTTCTATGAGTTAGAAGCAGCAGAAGTTATTAATTGTTTTCTCGATGATGAAGATTTACCATTTGTTCCTGAAACTGGTGAAAGAGATTATTCTCGATATGGATGGATAGAAGCCCGAATGTTAATTAGTAATAAAGGAGTCGAAGATACTATAATTGCTCAACCATTGAATTCTGATATTAAAAGATATCCATATCCAAATGAGTATGTGATTATAGCAGAATACTTTGGACAATTTTTTTATACACAAAAAATAAATTTAAGAAATAGAACCGATACTAATATCGTTCCTGGTCTGAGTAAAACAGCAGGTGCATATTCTCTTGATATAAAAAAAGAAAATTTACCTGTTATTGAAAATTCAAATATACGAACACTTAACGCAGAAGAAGGTGATGTAACCTTTGAAGGTAGATTTGGAAATACTATTCGATTGGGTAGTAATGTAAAAGAAATTAAAACACAAGATGGTGTAGAAGAAAATACAGGAAAACAAAATTCACCTAATGTGATTATACGAACAGGACAAGGTGTTGAAGAATCTGTGGCAAATAAACCAGTTAAGGAAGATGTAAATAAAGATAGTTCTTCTTTGTGGATGACCACCGACCAAGTAGTTCCTTTTGAAAGGTCATCCCAAAAGGCACACGGAAAAACAGTTCCAAATCAATATGATGGAAAACAAATATTAATAAATTCAGATAGAATAGTTTTTAACTCTAAGGTAAATAGTATTCATGCATTTAGTAAAAGTGAAATCAGTATGGGGGCAGATATAAGGATGAATTTAGAATCACCTATTGTTAATTTAGCAGATAGAATGGCAACACAACCTGCACTTGGTGGAGATATCACAATGGATTTGATTGATAAATTATTAAGTTCACTAATCACATTTGCAAATGGAATAGCACCATCGATGGCATCTGTTATTAGTTTTAAAGTTCCAATAGATAATATCATAGGACCTTCGATGACCTTAGTATCTGAACTTCAAACATTAAAAACAAGAATGGATGAACCTAAAAGTAGAACCGTATTTGTAGGTAATCCAAATGGACCATTTATTGGACCACCAGAGGCATCATAATGGCACATAGATGTAAATCGATAGCGGGACAAAGAGTAGTATTGGGACCAGGTGAACCTATTATACCAGGATGTGAACTAATAGACGGAAGTGGAATCTTTAGAAGTAAAGAAGAATTTCCATTTATGTTTGCAGTAGTAAATGGTGTTGCGGGTGATAATGGTGCAGTAGTGATATGGCCCGATACGGGTAATGATTTAATGAAATACGATGAGGGTGATGTTGTTCCTGCAGGAACTATGTTACACGAGGGATGTGTAATTGAAAATGGGGAAATAAAATGTGCACCATACACCACACAAGATGAATCAACTGCCACAGGTGAAGATGGTGCTGGTGGTAATGATGGTGATGATGGTGAAGAAAAGGGATTTTGTGTGGGTTCGGGTAATGTTAATATGCCTTCAAAAGAGGAAAAAGATTTCTTATCCGATATAGCAAATTTTGAAATACCTGATTTACAGGCATTCGCACTGAGTGGATTTACTGCCAAGATTCAAGAGTTAATGGGTAAGTTAGGACAGGCATTAGGTAAGTTAAATGGTGAAGTAGATAAGATAGTATCAAAGGCAAAATTAGATCCTGAAGATGTTTGTACTCCTCCAGTAAAAGCTGTTATTAGAAATATATTAAACATAATGAAACAGCTAATGAAGATAATTCCTATACTCAAACAGATTATTCAAATTATAAAAATTATTAGAAAAGTAATAAAGATAGTTAAGAAAATTTTAAAGTGGACACCACCATTCATTGTTCCTATTGTTGAATCGTTATTAAAAGTATTAGACATAATGGGTTTAGTCGATATGTGTGTTTCAATATTAATAAAAACAGTTGGTAGGTTTACAGCTATAATTCCTATATTACAAGCACAACTGATGAGTATTCTTGCACAATGTGCGATAGACGCAGGTGGACAACCAGCAAAAACTAAAGAGGAATGTGAGGCACAAGGTGGAACTTGGATAGACCCGAAAGATTTAGAAGATTTACAAAATATGTATGATCAAATATCATCGGCAGATTTAAATTTAGATAGTGGAGATGAAATAGGATTTTGTTCTATTACAGAACACTTAGATAAAGAATCTTGTGAAAAGGCTGGTGGTACTTGGACAGAAATAGATGCAGATTCAAACTTTGATGAAGTAGATACATCGGCACTATCTAAAGAATTAGCAAAACAAATGGATGAATTGGAAAGATGTTTTTCAAGTCCAGAATTAAACGAATATTTAAGAGGTTTTTAACAAAGGAGAAAATAACCATGAAGAAACAAGAACTAATAAAGATAATTGAATTAGTAGTTCGCAAAGAAGTGAAGAAACAGGTAAATGAGATATTTATTAAGGAGAATAAAAAAACTCAAGAACCATCACTTACTCAATTAGTTTCAGAACCAATCAATGAAGTTGAAACAACACCTAATAAGGAAGTACATTATACAGACAATCAAGAGCTAAATAAAGTTCTTAATGAAACCAAAGGTGGAGTTCCACAAGGTGAAGGTGGATATGAAACTATGGGTGGTGGAGTTTATGATACTTCAAAGATGAGTGAACTTTTAGGATATGGTGATTTAGGTGGTGATAAGGAAGTAAAACGAAAAGTAGCAGCAGTAGATACTATTAAAAAGGCTGGTGTGAATGTTGAACAAGTTCCTGACCATGTTCAAAACGCATTAACTAAAGATTATTCTAAAGTGATGAAAGCTATTGACCAGAAAAAGGCTGGTGGATACAGACCATAGAGGTAAGTAATGGCATTAGATAAAAAGTTTTTAAAGTATAAACTTGAAAGAATTAAAAATAAGAGAATTTTTAAAGACCAAGATACTGAAACTAAAATAAGAATAAGAAAAGAAAATGCACAAGTGGCTGAAGAAGAAGCTGACGCTATACATTCTTATTTGACAGGTGAAGATGAAGTAGATGCTCTTGATAATAAATCTTTTTTAGAAAATAGATTACCTGGAAGTTTGTTTTTACATCCAAAATTAACAACACAAGGTAATCAAAAAATGTGGACGGGTGAGATGAACGTGAGACAAGTTCAAACCAATCCTAAAACTAAAAAGTCAAAATTATCTGCATTACTTAAAAAATTTAGAACCGTAGCAAAATCTAATTTAGATTCTGCAAAAAGTTTGATAATATTTAAAAGAATTTTTGATAGTTTAAATCTCGTTTTTAGTCGAGAAGAAATTAAGGTTGATGGTAATATAAACGCACAAGGATATAAAACTATTGTAGATGAATCTGAGTTCGAAGGTATATCTGATGAATTTCAAATTGCAGATGTAGATTTAGATGATAGCGGTAATATAATACCAACTTCGTATAGAAGAGCAGTAATGATTGTTAAGAATGGTTTAATAGTAGAGGTTAGGAGAATAAATTAATGGGAGCAAGAGAAAAAGATTTAAATCCAGATACATTTATCGGATTAAAACTTCCTTTAGGATATTCCGATAGTGGATATTTTAAACAAACAAAAACCACATTACAACAGGCAAAGTACAATATTATTAATTTAATAAAAACAATTCCTGGTGAAAGACTCGGACAGCCATCTTTTGGTTCAAATTTACATACTATATTGTTTGAACCGATGAATGAAGATTTTAGTGAGATATTAGAAGATGCAATAAGAACATCAATGTCTACCTGGTTACCATATATAAATGTTAAAAAAATAGAAATTACTTTTCCAGATCATAATGTCAATCGAGTTGATATAAATATTGATTTTGGATTATCATTTGAACCTGATAGATTTGGGACAGTTTCGGTAAGTTTTGACCAGTTTGAATCAGCCGTTAAAGAATAGGAGAACGTAAATGGCTACTAAAAGAGTTAGTAAAGAAGTAAAATATTTAAACAAAGATTTCTCTGGATTTAGAGATGGGTTATTAGAATTTGCCAAAACATATTTTCCAAATACATACAATGATTTTAACGAATCAGATCCGGGTATGATGTTTATTGAAATGGCATCTTATGTCGGTGATACCTTGTCTTATTATATGGATGAACAATTTAAAGAAAGTATGTTAGCTTTTGCAGAAGAAAAGAAAACAATATATGAAATGGCACAAGGTTACGGATATAAACCAAGATTGTCATCTCCTGCTACGGTTATGGTAGATGTTTTTCAAACCGTACCTGCGATGGAAGCATCTAATGCAATTACAAAACTAAGAGATCCAAACGAAGATTATTGTATGAATGTTTTAGCTGGAATGGAAATAACATCAGATAACGGAACTGTATTTAGAACAATAGATGATGTAGTATTTAGTGATTCGAGTTCAATGAGTCCAAGACAACAAGATATATTTGAAGTTGATGATGAACAAAATGTTACAAAGTGGTTATTAAAAAAACAAGCAAAGGCAGTTAGTGGAACTATTGTTACGGAACAAATTTCATTTGGGGCAGCAGAAAAGTATAAAAGAGTAGCTTTAGAAAATAGTCCTGTGTTAGAAATTATTTCAGTAACGGATAGTGATAATAACAAATACTATGAAGTTCCATTTTTAGCACAAGATACGGTATATGCAGATTTTCAAAACAATACAAAAAATTCTCCTGATTTGGTAGATGGTAGAAATTTTGCACCATTTCTTTTAAAACTTGTAAAAACAAACAGAAGATTTAAAACTCATATAAGAACAGATGGTAAAACAGAAATGAGATTTGGTTCAGGAACATCAACAAGTAGTGATGAAGAAATAATTCCAAACCCAAGTTCAGTTGGTTCTAATTTACCAGGAACACCAAGTTTTCTCGATACTAATTTTGATCCTGCAAACTTTTTAAATACGGCAACATATGGTCAATGTCCAACTGATACTACACTTACTATTAAATATTCTTATGGTGGTGGTGTAGATGATAATGTAACCTCAGATACAATTGATAATGTCACACGAGATACTTCTGAATTTGATAGTTCAAAAACTTTAGATACAAATTTAAGAAGTATAACCCAAAATTCATTAGCAGTATCAAACCCACAACCAGCAGCTGGAGGTGGTGGTTCAGAAACCATAGAAGAAGTAAGAGTAAATGCCTTAGCTTATTTTCAAGCACAAGGAAGAGCGGTAACTAAGGATGATTTTATAACTCGTGTGTATTCATTACCAGCTAAATATGGTAATATAGCAAAAGTTTTTATTTTACAAGATGAACAAGTTGCAGCCGTAGGACAGAATGAAGCAGACAAAGACTTTCAAGCTAATCCTTTAGCATTAAATATGTATATGTTGGGTTATGATAATACAAGAAACTTAGTTCCGTTAAATAACGCAGTCAAAGAAAACATACAAGTTTATTTAAGTCAGTATAGAATGATGACAGATGCAATTCAACTTAAAGATGCCTATGTTTGTAATATAGGTCTTGATTTTGCAATTTATACTAAACGAGGATTTAATAAAAATGAAGTATTATTAAATTGTGTTTCTGTATTAAAAGAATATTTTAAAACCGATAAATGGCAAATCAATCAACCTATTGTTTTGGCAGATGTAGTATCTGAAGTGTTATCGGTAGAAGGAGTTGCAACATTAGTTAAACCGAGAGAGGATAGTACAGAATTAATTCTTGTTAGTAATCGTTATGGAACGGTAGCTGGTAGAACTTATTCAGATAACATATACGACATAACATCTGCAACTTTTAATAGTGTAGTTTATCCATCAACTGATCCTGCAATATTTGAAATTAAATATCCTGATATAGATATCAGAGGTAGAGTAATGGGAGACTTATAATGCATTATTTTGAGTTCGCAGAAAAAGATGCCACTTTATATGAAGTAAGTAAAAGTATGAATACAGGACTCGATGAAATTATCGAGGTTAGAAAAGATATGAATTCTGATGGTACGATTGTCAATGTATCAAGAGGATTAATTAAATTTAATTTAAATTATATTTCAGAATCTATCTCATCAGGTTTAATTACTTCATCATCAAGAACAAGATTTGTATTAAACTTATACGATGCAAATTCAGAAGAATTGAATGTATCTCAAAAATTATACGCATACCCAATTAGTCAATCTTGGGAAATGGGTTCTGGTAGAGCACAGGCAAATCCAATAATTGAAGATGGGTGTAGTTGGAATTTCAGAGATGGTTCTACAATAGCAACTACTTGGAAAGGTTCAACAAGTACATTGGTTGGTAATACATTTGCAAGTGGAACTTTTACTATAAACAATGGAAATTATCAAAGTCAAGAATTAAATATTGGTGGAGTAGATTTTGTATTTATAAGTGGTTCGGTTTACAATAACAGTTCAACCGAAATTTATATATCTTCGGGTTCAACAACTGGTAGTTCGATTAACAATTTAAGAGATGCCATTAATAATAGTGGTTCTTTACATGGATTAGCAATTTCAGCAAGTGTTGATTCTACTTCAGGTGATGTTTTGGTGTTATCAGGAAGTGAAAAAGGAACAGCATCAAATCTTTCAGCACTATCTTCATCAGGATTATTTGTGTTCGGTAACGGAACGACAGCACTTGCGGGTGGAACTGATATAACCACCACACTATCAGCACATGGGGGAACTTGGTATAGTGGAAGTGGATATGAAGCACATCAAAATTTTACACACGAACCATCCGATGTTAGAATGGATGTAACCGATATTGTTTGGAATTGGGTAGATGGTAGAATTCCTAATGAGGGTTTTATGTTAAAGAGAAGTGGTAGTGGAGACAATTCCGATTCTAATGTAGAAGAAGGAAATACAACACGATATGGTAATTTTATTTTCTTTGGTAGGGATACACATACAATTTATCAACCAAAGTTAGAAGTTATTTGGGATGATTCCACTTGGTCAACTGGTTCATTAAGTCCATTGACTTCTGCTAATTTAGAAGATATGGTTTTGTATATGAGAGGATTACGACCTGAATATAAAGAAAAATCAAAAGTAAAATTTAGAGTTACGGGTAGAGAAAGATATCCTGAAAAAACATACTCTACAAGTGGATATGATACTGGATACACAACAGTAAAATATTTACCAAGTGGAAGTACTTTTTATGAAATTAAAGATGCATACACCGAAGAAGTAATTGTTCCGTTTGGAACGGGTTCAATTGTTAGTTGTGATTCAACAGGAAATTATTTTAACCTTTGGATGGATGGATTACAAGCAGAAAGATTTTATAGAATAAATTATAAGGTTGTTAGTGGTAGTGGAACTGCAGATGAAACAGTAGAATTCTACGATGAAAAACATTCCTTTAAAGTAGTGAGATAAAAAATGCCATATTCAAAAGATGAGTTATCAAATCTTCCATTCTATCAAGAAATTACTTCTCAGGATGAGAGAAGATACTTAGAAATGATAGGAAAACAAACTGAAAACGGAATAGTGGAAGATGGAGTTTTACGAGACAAAAAATCTCGTAAAGTTATTTTATTTGAAAACATAATCCCCAATGAGGGAACAGATGGTACGAGTTTTCCTGCAAATCATAAAATTCAATATCAAGATGGATACTTCAAATATGAAGAAAACGAAGAAACAAGTAAAATAATCAAAAGAGAATTTACGGAATTCTAATGGCCAAATTAAAAAAATTACAGATAGATCCTGTATCAGGAAAATTATCAAGATTACAAGCAAAAGATTTACCACTCGTTGCCATAGATGGTTTAAACGATGGTGATCCGATTGCACCCTTTGGAACATTAACATCTGATATAATTGAGTATTGTATTTATGATGTAGATGACAACTATTTAGCTTCTGGTGAATTATCATATCCATTACCTAATGATTTAGATGTAGGAGCCCACGTTAGAAATCTCGGTTTTGAAAGAGGAACTTATAAAGTAATATATAATTTTTTAAGACAAATAGGTGGTTCTTCAAAAGTAGTTTTAACTAAAAAATCAGATAGAAGTATTTATACTGGTCAATATATGGTGGAGACCAATGGTAAGATTTTTGCTTCACACAATCCACAACCTGATGTGAATCCACAAATGGAAGTTCCTTTGATGGAAGATGGAAACCCAATAGAACTATTAGTTCAAGAAGATAAACTTTTTTTACAAGAAGTTTCACCATCAAAAACAGAAATTAGAATTAGACCAAATCCTGGTATTGTTGATTTAGATGAATTTGAAAAATTTAGATTGTTGGGATATACTTGTTTATCCTTTTCTGATGTTAGTGGTGATTCAACTATAACATTTGACGGAAGTGGACAAGTAGCAACTATAAATAGTGATACATTAACTATGTCATCTGCAATGGAAGGTGGAACTCTTAAAATCAGAGAGGCCTTCATTGTAGATTACGATGAGACCACAGAACAAATATCAAGATACGCACCAGTTGTAGATGTAGAAACTGCACCAATAATGGTAAATTTAGTTACAAATGGTGATTTTCAAGAAGGAAATGATATAGCAGAAGTAGGGGTAACGAGAAACAATTATCAAATTTTACCTCAACCAAATCCTGGAAATAGTAAGTATGTTTTACAACATGCATCAGAAGATACAGATAATGTTTATCAACTTTTATTAGATGGTATACCAGGTGAAACTTATATAATTAGTTGTTGGGTATACTACACACAAGATTGGCCTGAAAACCAAAAAAGATTATTATTTGGACAAGTGGAATCTAATGGAACATTTGTAAATTTCAATGATTCATTATCAGTTAATGATACTAAAGAAGTTGGAATGACTCTTTGGGAACAAAGATATAATGTAATAACAATACCTGAAAATTCTAATGGTAATATAAAATTAAATTTAGGTCAAACTGCAAGTTCAACAACAAGTGGAGCAAGGTGGATTACAAATGTTCAAGTAGAAGCTGGAGCTGTAAATGGGAAACCAACACCATTTACAAGAGAAAGAGTTCTCGAAGAAGATATACCAACAAGTGGATTTGCAACATTTACCGAAGGTAATAATGTTGAATTAACATTATCACAAGATGATGAGGGTTTAAATGAATTAATGTCCAATGGTGTTCTAACCATTAGAGATGCTTATGTTGTTGATGAGAGTTTATCTCAGAATGAGGATTTGGTTGTTATTGAAGATATACCAATAAATAATCCTACTGCAACAGATGTTAGAAAATACGAAAGAGAATTTAGAGTAAGTCCATATCATGGACAAACCTCAGATAACAAAATTATATTACAAGTTGATAATGCATATGATTTGTATAGTGTTGGAGTTGGGGGTGGTGAAACCCTAATCGGTTCGGGTAATGATTGGAGACAATCACAAGAATTTGACTTACCAAGTGGTACTGCAGGATTAAGATTGGAATCACGAAATGGTAACGGAGCTGCAGGGTTTATTGCAAAAATAAATTACAATGGAGCCGAAATAAAAACTGGTGATGGTAGAGTTGATTTTGAACAAACTTCTCAAAGATGGCAACAAGACGATTCTAAATTTGTTGATATTCCTGATGTTATCGTAAGAACAGGACCTTGGGAAGTAACTTCAAATTCAGCAAATGAAAATTATTTAGATTGGGAAATAAAAGCTGGAGCAGGTAAAGGTCCTTGGGGAAGTAAAGTAGATGGTAGGTTAGACGATTGTAAATGGATTTGGACAAAACAAACACAAGATGACCAAGTTCTCCAATGGTCTTGGACACCAGATTCCGCAGTTACAGATTTAATTTGGAAATATCCTGATCCTAATGTTTGGTCTGATGCAATTCATCCAAATGATTGGTCGGATGGATTCAATACTTTTAATTATGGTGGTAATGGTAATGGAACAACTACGAGGTCACATTGGCATAGTGGTTGGTTAGGATATCACGCCAAGTGGGTACAAAATGCTGGTCAATATGGTGATGCTGTTATGAAGTTTATTGACAAGAATAGTCAATTTGATGCACCTAATCATCAAGAATATTCATATGGTGAACCCTACGGAACAAGATTAAACGAAGATTCAACTCAACCCACCACATTAGCACATAGATGGATGGGTATCAGTCAGGTTTTACCACACAAGATGCTATCACAAGGAATAGAAGCTGGTGATAGAATCACAATTAGTTGGACACAAAAATCAGATACCATCGAAAAGGGTGCGATGGTCGGATTATACTTTTACAAAGAAAGTGATGGTGGAACAAGTTGGGGTCCCAACAGAGGTAATAATCCAATCACTCAAGGTAATGACCAAGATGGAATACCTAAGAAGGTAGCATTTGAACGAGAATTTTTTAGATACATACCTGTTTCTAAAACTGATGAATGGGAACAAGTTAGTTATACAGGAGTTGTTCCTGAAGATTGGGATTTGACAAGACGAACCGTATTGTATGTAAGAGGTGATTATGGTCCCGAAGGTACTTTATTAGTAGAGAATGTTAGAATTGAAAAAACACGAGTAAATTCTAATATAGAAAAAACACCAACCACTGCTGATTTAGTAGGTGAAATACAAAGTGTAAATATAAATAATAACACATTACAATTATCTCAAACATACGAACAATTAGCACCAATTGGTTATGTTTCAGATAATGATTCAAACATAAGAAGGTGGACAGAATTTGATACATTTTTCATAGACTACACATCATCGTTAGCAGAAAAATCACCTATATATGGAACACTTCGTGGTGATATAGAAAGTATAAATGGAACTACCATTACACTTAAAAATACTTACGCTGAACTTGGAGAACAAGACGGACACGATTTTGAAAATAACTTAGATATAAATCAAAGCACTTTATTTAATAAATGGTTTATACAATACCCAAATGACAATGTTGAAAATTTAAGTAAGTTAGTAAAAACAGGACCTAATACTTTTAACTTAATATCTAATTTTAAAATTGATACTCAAACTTATCCTGATTATCCTCATGCAATAGTTTATAAATTATATGAACCATTGTCAGATGAAGTTCAAGAAAAAGATTATGTAAATATAGTTAGGGAGATGATTCCACCGATTGAAGAAACTATTCAATTAGTTCCATTTGTAGAAGAATTTGTTAGTGATATAGTTTTAAGAACTCCAGAGTTTCAAAATGTCAATAGTCCAATAGGTGCAGGACAAACAGAGTTTCAAAACTACACCTCATTAGTATCTAATAACGCTAACATAAAGGAAAGTATTGAAAATGAAATCCTAAGTGGTAGTATGAGTGCCGATATTAATATTGATTTCAATCAATTTTCAAACTTTATTCATTTCAGTTCTGCTGAACAAAGACTTAGAAATTTTAAAACAAAATTAGATAATATAGAATTATACACAGATAGAAGTGCATCATTGGCAGGAACGAGTAGTGGTTCATCAGGAATACATAGAGTAAAGGCGGCACCAGCTGGATACCTAACCATATCTGGTTCAAGTAATACAAATCCACCTTTTGTTGAAGTAAGTGGTTCACTAACACAAATACAATCTTGGGAAGCTAAACGTCGTGATGTTATTAATAACTTTGATAAATTTGAAAAATATATGTTTGAACAAAGTTCATCTTACTCAACTGGTTCTATTGGTGTATTTCATGAAAATACTTGGCCGAAAGAAAGTGGTGAGGGAACATATTCAAATCCTTATATAAATTATAGAACAAGTCAATCTGTGGCAACTACTTGGTATGCTAATCAATTAGTTTCTGCATCTGCATATGATAAAGCAAATAAGAATAGATTACAAAGTCATCTTCCAATGTTTGTTCAAGACGATGATGAAAATGATGTTTTCTTAAAATTTGTGGATATGGTAGGACATCACTTTGATGGTCTTTGGGTATTTGTTAAGGCTATGACAGATATTCACGATAAACGAGATAAATTAACTGAGGGTATTGCTAAAAACTTACTACATCCTGTTGCAGCTTCTCTTGGGTGGGAAGTTTTTGATGGTAAGGAGTTAATATCACTACCACAATATATGTTTGGGATGCAGGTAACTGGTTCGGAAGCACCAGTAGAATACTCACCTACACCTGATAGGGATATATCGAGAGAAATTTGGAGTCGTATTGTAAGTAACATTCCTTACTTTTTAAAGACTAAAGGAACTTCAAGGGCAATCAAAGGATTGATAAGTTGTTATGGTATCCCATCGAGTATATTACGAGTTATGGAGTATGGAGGACCTAAGTTACCTGGTCAATCCGCAGAAAATTTAATAACACGAAAATTTACAAAGGCACTTTTATTTAGAGGTGCATCAAATAATACCTTTGTTCAAAATGAAACTTGGACAAAAGTTACACAAGGTGAGGGTGCAACAAGTAGAGTACCTGATACCGTAGAATTTAGATTTAAAGCAGCAAGTGGTTCAAATCAAGTCTTGGTAAGACGAGGTGATGATTGGGCAATTAGATTAAAGGATAATGGTTCTTCTGATAGATACGGTTATGTATCGTTTATGTTGAGTGGTAGTAATGGATATAGAGAATTATTATCTTCAGAACTTCCTGTATATGATGGAGACTTTTGGTCTGTAATGTTAACAAGAAATGCATCAGGATCAGGAGATTATTTAACAAGTGATTTCTCAGGTTCAAATGTTTCGTATAACTTGTTCACAAAACAATACGATTCTGGTAGAAGTAAGATAGTTTATGAATCATCAACTTCATTGTTGATAAGTGGTTCTCAATCTGTAGCATCAGCGTCTTATAATTTAGCATACTCAGGAAGTGGAACAACCGTGACGATAGGTGGTCCTGAAGAAAATACTTATTTCGGTGAATCATTTAGTGGTTCTATGATGGAATATAGAAATTGGACTACACCATTAAAAGAAAGTGCATTTGACAATCATGTAGCATCACCAATAGCATTTGATGGTAATCATATATCAGCATCATATACTGATTTAGTTACTCGATATTCGTTTGATGATGACAAAGATTTAAGTGTGGGTGCAAATCAATACTTTCAAGATGTAACAGCAGACCAATCTTTTACCTCATCCGCCGCACCAAATAATTATACAAGTCTATTATTACCACACTTTGAATCGGTAGTGGATGAGTTAAAAATGAAAATGCCTAACTTGGGACCGAGTAATCAGTCATCAAGAAAGATTAGAATTGAAGATGATGAGAGAATTGATAAGGTTGGTAATCCTGTATTAAAGTTTAATGAAAGTATAACAATACCCGCTTATGATAAGGCTCCATTAGATAGTAATAAACTTGGAATATTCTTTTCACCATCCGCAGCAATAAACGAGGATATCATATCTTCCTTTCCTAATATAGATTTTGACCAATACATTGGTGATCCAAGAGACCAATATAAAGAAAACTATACAGGATTACAAACTGCTAGAAATTTATATTGGAAGAAATATTCAGGACCTAATAACTTTTGGGATTATTTAAGGTTGTTAAAGTATTATGACGCCTCATTATATAAACAAGTTCATACTTTAGTTCCAGCTCGAGCAAATGCTACAGTTGGTATATTGATAGAACCTACCATTTTTGAACGAGATAAAATTATTATTGGAAAAGAACCTTCGTTTGAAACACAACATCATGTTACATTGATTGAGGTTGGAAATAGTGTTTCAGAGAGTGGTGAATTTAAAAACTTTGAAGATAAAATAAATTGGTCTAATCCATATGGAATCAACAAACATAAAATGGTAACTGGTTCTTATATTTCTTCTTCTGCAAAATATGAAGCGTTTGAAGCAAATCTAACTTATACAGACCCGTTTAGAGTTAATTACTATACACAACTTAGTGGTTCAGAACCAAGAGGATTTATATCAGCATCAGCTGAAGATGTAACACCTTGGGGATTAAATACTGCACCTATAAATCTTCGTGATCCTTTTAGAATTAATAACAATACTCAAGAAACTGGATCTGGTATTATAATAAGTGGGGAGTTCGTATCGTTTAATGCACCAAGTAATACATTTTCAGAAATAGCAGCTGGAACAGGTTCATTTGTATTAAAACATATATTAGAACGACCAGCAATATTCGGTATAGGAGATAAAGATGATAGCGGTTGGTTTGGAAACGATTTTAATGGTTCAACAATAGAAGCAGGTAGTGTAAAGGTAATATTTGAAGAAGTTGTACAACCAAGAATTGAAACTAATGTAGACTCATTGAATAATTTAGAAACAATGTTTCATTATTCATCTTCGTTAAGTGCATCTCTACATAAACCTTATTCATCAAGTTTTGTATTATCAGATTTAGATAACAGATGGGACGAGGCAGTAGGAACTAATAGATTATTCTATACAGGATGTGTTCAGACAGATGCAACTACGGTAGTAGATCCAAAAAGTGATTATGATGAGAATTCACCAGCATTTGATACATTCCTCGTATCACCTACAAAATTAGTAAGTGGTGATAAAGCTAGTACAAAAATGGAAGTTAAAAACAAATAATGATAAAAATTAAAAAGGATTATATTTATAAGTGAACAATAATTAGTTATATTATCGAATCTTATAAAAAAATATAATTCCGTGACATAGGAGAAAAAACAATGGGATATTTAAATAATACAACGCGTGTCTTAGACGCCATTTTGACAAAGAAAGGTCGAGAGATTTTGTCAAGTGGTGGAGATTTCGAAGTTAGTAAATTTGCGTTAGGTGATGATGAGATAGACTATGCTCTATGGGATACCACACATACAAGTGGTACAGATTTCTATGGGGCAGCTATTGATAATTTACCAGCACTTGAACCCTTCAACGATCCTTCTGAGATTATGAAATACAAGCTCGTAACGCGTCAAGATGGAACACGAGCAATGGTTAAATTACTGGATGGTGGTCAAACGGCAAATAATTTAGCAGCACTAAAATATTATGCTAGTCCGGGTAATGATAACGCTAACAGAGTAATAGTTGAACCACAAACAAATGTTACTACAAAACTTGGTGGTGGTGTAGATGGTGGATCAGGTATAAAAATAGACAGAGTTAGTAACTTAGATGATGGTAATTTAGACTTTACAGCACTACAAGGTGAAACATACACCGTAACCTTGTTGGATTCAAGTGTTGCTATATTAGCACCTACATTTGATTCGGTTCAAGTTGGAACAACTGGTGGTGGAGTAGATGGAGCTCCTCAACCTGTATATCAAAATCAAGTATTGACTCAAGGAACAGGAGCAACCTTATCAGAAAACGATATGAAATGGGTGCCATTTGTAGATAATGTTCAGCATATATCACAGACTATATCAGGATGTGTAAAAGAGCAGGGAGCAAATTTAAGAGTTCCTGGACCAAGTGGTGGATTAACCAATTTAAGAGTTTACCCAAAAAATATTTCTGCAAACACTCATACTTCAATAATAGTCATGGGTGAACAATCAGGAGCGATAATAGAATTTGATATAACAATTACATTATCATAAAGGATAAAACACAATGGGATTTATAAATAATACTTCTACTATCTTAAACGCTGTATTGACCAAGAAAGGTAGACAATACCTTGCAAAAAGTGATGGTAAATTTAACATTACAAAATTTGCAATATCAGACGATGAGATAGACTATACTTTATGGGATAGGGCACATCCACTCGGTAATGATTACTACGGTGCTGTGTTAGAAAGTACTCCTATGTTAGAACCTTGTGTTGATCCTGAAGTGGTGATGAAATATAAATTATTCACGATGCCAGTTGGAACTAAAGCATTACCATATATTGCAAATGTAACACCACCATCCTTACTTGGTGATAATGCGTTAGTTACTGGATATAACGAAACTGAAACAACTAACCCGTGGTCGGTTGAGGATCATGTATTGAATCCAACTACACAAGGTGCAAATGGTGCGTTTTCAGCTGAAGATTATAGTTTTTTGGTCTTGAATAAAAATGTTATTGATATTGGGGTAGGTCAAGGAGATAACTTAAACTTTAATGTTGGTGCACTATTTAACGAAGAAAGTGGAAGGTTATCTAAAAAGGTTGTCGGTAGGGTGGCAACAATTAGAACTGCAATCGGAACGGTTGGAACATCGAGGGAGACTTCAATTATTATAACTGGTCAGATGTCAGGAGCAATATTTGTTGTTCCTGTTAAAGTAAATTATGTTAATAACTCACCAACATAGGAATTATTATGGGCTTTATAGCTAAAGATGAATTAGTATTAGACGCAGTATTAACAAACAAGGGTAGAGATTATTTGAGAAAAGCTGTCTTTGGTGAGAATCAAAATAATGAGCACGTCATCACAAAGTTTGCATTATCAGATGACGAAATAGATTATGGTTTGTGGAATGATGAAAGTTTAGATGGTCAAATTATTGATAATCAACCAGTATTTGAACCAAATGTTAATTGGAGAACACCAACAGATAGTGAAATTATGAAATACTTTATATTTAAAAATAAGGTTTTAGAAAATGGGTAAAGTATCAGTAAATCAAACAGGTAAAGATGGTATTGGATTACCAAAAAAACTTGAAGCCTCATCAATAACATTAAAGGCAAAAGAAGTTCAAATAACAAGAGAAGGTACGATTAGAGTTACTGGATTATCGAGTGGGGCAACCCATGTTATTCAATTACTTGTTGACCAAGGTAATGCACCATTACCATATAATCCACCAGCAGTAGCTCCACCAGGACCAACTGCAGGATTTGATTATCAGATAAATCCAGCATTTGATGGGATAGACGATGGTGTTCTAAATATGGAAAAATAATATGGGATATTTAGATAAATCAACAAAAACCGTAACGGCACATTTTACCAAAAGAGGTAGAGAACTTTTAGCTGATGCACTTTCGGGTAATACAACAGGAGATTATATAATCACCAAATATGCGTTGGGAGATGATGAGATAGATTACTCTTTATACGATGAATCTCAACCAGAAAATTTAAGAGGTAGGGTAATTGAAAATGCACCTATCCTCGAATCATTTGTTAATGAGCAGGAAATAATGAATAGTGTTATTAAAAGAGTAACACCACCTGTAGCATTACAAAGTCAAATATCAAATATTCCAGATCAAATAAGATTGGAAGGACGAGGTGATATATTTATATTGGCACCTCAAACTGATAATATTGACGAAATTGAAGAATATGAATTTATACTAAGTCACGATAACTTAGTAGATATGTACGATAGTAATAATCCACCAGTAGCAGATTTTGTATTTCAAGTGGATAATCAAGGTTCGATACCAGGATTACCACCTACTGCAAATTTTAATTATCAAGTACAAGGTGAAGGAATATAAGGAGAAAATAGATGCCAGTAACACAAAATATAGCACCAGTTACTATTAGTTTTTCTAATACATCACAAGGAGACGGATTATCATATCTTTGGAACTTTGGTGATGGTGGAACTTCTACTGATGCAAATCCAACACACACATTTCAGGCAGGTGCGTGGGAAGTAACATTAACTGTAACAAATGAAAATGGAACTGATGTGAGTTCTGCAGTAATAGTTGCAACTATGCCAACCCAACAACAAAATATACAAGATCCACCACCGGGATTTAGTGCGAATGATGGTCCTCCTCCTGGATTTGTAAACCAGCAGCAACAGCAGCAACAACAACAGCAACAGCAGCAACAGCAGCAACAACAGAATCCTAATAACAATCAACAAACATTGACAGGACCCCCACCAGGAGTAATGACAGGTGGAGCAGGTGGGTTTAATCCATAAAATTTAACGAGAATACATTAAATGTATATTTATACATATAGGAGAATATAATGAGCGAAACAACAAATTTTTTTACAGCATTAGCGGGAGAGGATAAAAGAACAAATATCCCAAGTACCATATCTTCGCCAGTATGGTCAGGTGGTTCTGCAACCCTAACCGCTTTTTACACGGGTTCTACTCAGAGTGGTAGTAGTGGTAATTACTATTACGATGTATACGACAAAGTTGGAACAGACTCAACAAGAGAAGTTCAGTTTTCCGTAGCATATGGTCATTTTGACGGAAGTGGTTCTCTAAACACCTCAACTGGAAATAATCCATCCAAGGCGATATTCAGACAATTTAGAAATGTAGCTGTCAGAAATGCATCAAGTGATTCAAAATTTTTATTTCCTGATGACAACTCGACCGTATTTAAAGATGCATATTTTATATCTGTTAATCGAGCTCGATATAGAGAAAAGATTGATCCAGGCAATTGGGAATTACACATAAGTGGTAGTGGAAATGCAGAATTAGCAGCTGGTGACAACCTCATCAAACTAATTGATGATAGTGGAGCAACTGCAGATTCTTCTGTAAATGCATCCAAAAGAGTTTTTAATGTGATTAGTGGTTCAATCCAAAGTGGTAATTCTGTTACTAATACAGCAGCAACAGATGAACCTGATGCAAGTGGTTCGTATGGACTTTTTTATCCTGAATTGGGAGTCATCGTCTTAAACGCTCATAGGTTAGATGATTCTTATGGGGTAAATATTGGAACAGAAAGAAGTACAAATGCGAATGACGATAACGCTTTAAAATTATTCAACGCGATTGTTCGTGGTGGTAAGTTTCAAGCAAGACGAGAAGAACAGATAAAATCTTCACATTACTTTTGTAGGGTAAAATCTGATGAATATAACTTCAGTCAGAATCCAACTTATTATCAAGGAACAAGTGCAGAATTAACCAATACAACTTTCATTCAAGATCCTAAATCATACATAACTACGGTTGGTCTGTATAATGATAATAATGAATTATTGGCAGTTGCAAAACTAAGTCAACCTTTATTAAAATCGAGAGATAGAGAAGCAGTAATTAAAGTGCGATTAGACTTTTAGGAACGGAGACAATAGATGGCTTTTAAAATTTTTGACCAAAAACAAAAGGTAGAAAATTTATACACAACCGTAGCCGAACCATTGTGGTCAGATGCAGTTGGAACTATAACTACTTTTTTTACTGGTTCTACACAAAATAGTAATAATGGAAAGTATTACAACGATATCTATACCACAACAGATGATAGTTTAGAAACTCAATTTTCTGTAACTTATGGTCACATCAATGGTTCTGGTTCTGAATCATCAACAACTGCTGGAACATCTAATCCAACTAAGGGTATTTATTCACAATTCAGACAAGTATTATTACCACCAGAATCTACTAAATTTAATTTTGGTGGATATCTAAGTGATGATTTTTACGCGATAGTATTAAACAGAGCTCGTTATAGGGAAAAGGTTGATCCAGGTAATTGGGAATTACATTTAGCAAGTGGTAGTGATGGGCCAGGAGGTTCACCTACTTCTTCTGCGGTTCAGTTAATTGACGATAGTGGAGCAAATACTAATCCAGCACTTGGAAATACAAAAAGAGAGTTTAATATTGTAAGTGGTTCAATAGCAAATGGTATTCATACAACCTCAACGGCAACAGCAACAGCAACCAACTCAGGTTCATATGGTTTATTCTATCCTGAAATGGGTATTTTCCTTTTGAATCCTAACGCTTTAGGTTCTGCAGATGTAGCAGCTTCAACATATATTCGACCAAAAGGAACAAGTACAGCTACTAATGATTTTAATCATAGAAAATTATTTAATTCAATAAAAAGTGGTTCATATTTTTCAGCCCGTAGAGAAGAACAAAAAAGAAGTTCGTTTTATTTTTGTGATATAAGAGCAGGTGAATTCAATCATAGTCAAAATCCATCCTTTACAAGTGGTTCAGCTGCAGAGTTAGTAAATAGTTCTTTTATTTCAGAACCAAATGTTTATATTACTACGGTTGGTCTATATAATGATAATAATGAATTACTTGCAGTTGCTAAATTATCTAAACCTTTCAAAAAAGATCCAAATACAGAAGCACTTATCAAAGTAAGACTTGATTATTAAAGGAGATTCTAATGTTTAAGGATATATCTCCAGACGATAGAACGGTAAAAGAATTCAAGACTTATAAAAAATTCACTTTCACAAATAAAGATAGTGGTAGTGGTGTTTTTGGTCTTGAAGGATTAAGTGGAAGTTTCCATAACTTTCTAACAGGTTCTGCAGCATCTCAAAGTTTCGGTGTTTATAATGCAGAATCTAAAAGTCTTGGTAAACCTTATGATACTTGGTATAGTAATGGAACTTTTTTTAAAATTCCTTTGTATTACCAAATAAGAAATTGTTATTATCAATATGATACCATTCCTAATCCTAAATCAGAAGTTGCCAGATTTCCATTATATAGTGGTGGTAATTGGAGTAGAAAATATCCGTACAATAGAGAAGATTGGGGTTCAGTAGTTCCAAGAGAACTACACGATTCGGTAAATGTAATTACAATCCCACAAAAGTATTTTGGTGAAGAAGTAAAACCATATTCATTTAGAATGACAGACGATAGCAGTGCTGTAACAGTTGATTTAAGAGATGATGGATATGGACAGATATATGATTTTAATTTTTCGTCAAGTTTTGCAGCAGGAACACTTACTGCACAAGGTAGTGGAAGTTGTATAGGAAATATATTTTATGAACACGGAATTGTTGCATTAACAAATACTGGTTCAAGATATACTTCAGCTGGTCTTGGTACAGGAACAGATGGTTGGGAGATAGAATTTCAAGCAACCAAAACATCATATGAGTATTCATACTTATGTAACATTGGAGAATATCAATTAAACGCTACTACCAATCCAAGTGTAGTTGTTGGTAGAAGTGGTAGTATTCAAATTCCTGTGGATGCTCAATATATTTATGATGGTAATATGGAAAACCCACAATACGATAATACTATTAATTTAATAATGCCACCAGCAACAAGTTCATATAAAACAAGTTATGGTGCAGGAACAGAATATCAAAATTTTACAAATCACTCAGAGTTTGGAGCTTATGTAACCACAATAGGGTTGTATAACGATACAAATGAATTAATGGCTATAGCAAAACTCTCTAATCCAATCAAAAAGGATAACGATTTACCATATTCATTTTTAGTACGATTTGACTCGTAATTCCCTCGTATATATTATATTTATTACAGAATAAAAGAGACTAATAGTCTCAGAAAGGAGTAGTATGATAGGATTACTCGAATTATTAATCGGTATTGCAATCGGATTAGGTATATCTGATGCATTAGACGATGCGAAACCAATTATTCCAAATGATAGCACTAAAGTTAGTGCTGAATATTATATAATTTACCAAGATAGGTACTTTGGTAGAGGATTAGGATATTCTTGGTACAATGATTACTGGTGGAATAAATCTACAACAAATTACAGATATCATATTGATGTTCCAAAGAGAAGATATTATGGTATTAGTAAAGGTAAAAAAAGTGGTGAATATACCAAACCTAAAACTCGTAACGATGGGGGTGGTAAAGGTCGACATCACGGAGGTAAAGGAAATAAAGGAAGAAAGAAAAACTAAAATAGGAGAATAATCGTGGACAACCAAACACAAGGTCTTGTCGAGGGGTTGATAGGACAATATGGTTGGTTATTTATTGTGGGTGTAATAACACTCATCTTTCAAAATACCATAAGAGAGGCAGTAGATGGTTTCATGGTCTTTTTGGGTAATGATTACAACGAAGATGATGTCGTTGAAGTTGATGGAGAACCAGGAAGAATAGTAAGAGTGAGTATGTGGAAAACTGTATTCTTTATCTATCATGTAATTGATGGTAAAGTTGTCGGTGGTTCAAAGTTAGTAGTGGCAAATTCAAAGTTGAAAGATTTGAAAATAGAAAAACCATTAGCTAATCTTGATTTATCTAAATATTCAAAAAAATAAGTATTGTGATATTTATAATTGTTAAGTAACGCTAGCAATATGGAGATATAAATGAAAAAATTATTGATTGGTCTGTTAATTAGTGTAAATTTATTATCAGCCGAAAATGAACTTTGGAAATTTTTTAAGTATTCGACTGCATACGCAAGTTTCAGTTTGAATGCACCAAGACACCAAGATGATAGGTTTGCTATTATAGGTGGATTGAGCACAGGACAATTACAAGTCGGTAGAACCGAAAGAGAATTAAAACCTGATTTTCAAACATCATTTGGATTAAGAAAAATTGGTAGATTTAATTATGAACCAAAACGAGGAGTTAAAAATGCTGGTGTTGGTGGAACTTGGTATGATGGTTCAGAATCAAATGCTAACGAAAGTGCTACTTTTGGTCCTGTTCAAGGATGGGAGTATTTGATTAAATGGTCGGAAGGTCGTCAATGGGGTAACGAATATTTAAATCAAGAGTATTGGGTAAGATACACAAGTGATTGGTGGATGGCTAAAATAGGTTGGACAGAGTTAGGATTGGAAGAACTTGAATATGGTCAAGGTGAATTAAGATTTAAATGGACACCACCTATTGTAGATGACAAAATAAATTTAAGTATTGGTGTAAAACATAGACAACATCCTGTATATGGATTTGATGCTATGGTTCTTGATACTACTTGGTATAAAGGTCAATGGTGGAACTTTGCTGAAGATGCTTTTGGTATAGATGATAACAGATGGTACGACCCGACAATGCAAGA
>MDSX01078748.1_pt1 | contig 24815 bp, 27 predicted proteins | sample 811141 | NCBI WGS metagenome assembly MDSX01 (sample SAMN05326642, study PRJNA326480) | marine metagenome | isolation source: seawater | place: Atlantic Ocean: South East | collected 2010
GTAACAGATCAACACCCAGTGGACACACGCCTGATAACACTACGTCTGATTTACTCAATGATATGGAGGCTATTAGAAATACGTTAGGCATCGAGAAGTTTATATTGTTTGGTGGTTCCTGGGGAGCAACGCTTGCATTACTTTATGCAGAGCTCTACCCACAACATGTATTAGGTATAATTCTAAGAGGTTCATTCTTAGCGCGAAAGAAAGATTTAGAATGGTTTATTGGAGGCGGTGTAAATCGAATCTATCCACACTATTGGCAAGAATTTTTATCTATATTTAGCAACGAAGAAAAAAATAATTTAATGAATTCTATGCATCAGCATGTATTCTCAAAAGATAGAAAGATACAGCTAGTTGCTGCAAAAGCTTGGTCACTATGGGCGGGAAGAGTTGTAACCCACTGTTTTGATGAAGAATATCTATTAGAAGATGATGAGGATGAAGATAAATTAATTAGCGATGTAAAAATAGAAATACATTATGCAAAAAATAGTTATTTTATAAGCGAGAATCAAATAATCGAAAATGTAGGCAATATTCCCGATATTCCTATTACTATAGTGCATGGTGAGCATGATATAACATGTTTGCCAGAGTCCTCTCACTTATTAAATAAAACTCTGCCTAATTCAAATCTTATTCTTGTTCCAAATGCCGGACATTTAGCAGGAGAGCCAAAAATTACTGATGCCTTAATTAATGCAACAGATAACATGCTAAAACATATCAATGAAAAATAATTACTCAGTTAAACCTAAAATTATGGGCATCTTGAATGTAACTCCCGATAGTTTTTCAGATGGCGGAGAATTTAATAATCTTGATTCTGCAGTATCGCAGGGAAAAAAAATGATTGATGAAGGTGCAGATATTATTGATATCGGAGGAGAATCAACACGTCCTGGTTCAAAACGTATTTCCAGTCAAGAGCAAATAGACAGAGTAGTTCATATTATTGAAGCAATAAATGAAACTAAACCAGGGCATGTTGAAATCAGTATTGATACAACTCAATCCGAAGTTGCTGAAGCAGCACTAAGCGTTGGAGCTAATATAGTAAATGATGTTTCAGGAGGTAATGATGACCCAGAGATTATTCAGTTGTGTGCTGAAAAAAAATGTCCATATATCATTATGCATATGCAAGGAACTCCAGAAACGATGCAAAATGATCCAAGCTATGACGATGTAGTTACAGAGATTTTATCTTTTCTTCAGAAACGCGCGGAGGAGTGCATTAAAGCTGGCATTGATAAAAATGATATTATTATTGATCCAGGAATAGGTTTTGGAAAAAAAAGTGACCACAATCTTAAACTACTAAATAATCTCAATATTTTTGTTAATACAAAATATCCTGTGTTGTTAGGCACAAGCAGGAAAAGATTTATGGGTGAAATATGCTCTGTTAATAAACCTTCGGACTTAGTTGGTGCTACAACAGCAACTACTTCATTAGGAGTTTTAGCGGGTGTAAAAATATTTCGTGTTCATGATGTAATGGCAAATAAACAGGCAATGGAAACAGCTTGGGCTATAAAATCATTGGGCTAAACAGATTCAGGTGTTTTTTTGTTACTGATTTCCTTTGAATTCTTCATATTTCTAAATATCAATGGTTTTGATTCAAATTCTTTATTACCAGAAAGTTTAGCAATGCGTTCAACGTCACCGTGAAGTTTTTCATGAAAAGGTGATTTATCGCACACTGGGTCTGCGTTGGTTGCATCACCTGTTAACATATAGGCTTGGCAACGACATCCTCCAAGATCTTTATGCTTTTCGTCGCAAGAGCTACATGGCTCTTTCATCCAAGAGGTTCCCCTAAATTTATTAAAATCTGGAGAATCATTCCAAATCCAATCGACATTATGATCTCGTACATTTGGAAATTGAAGACCAGGCAGTTGACCAGCAGCATGACATGGTAGTGCGCTTCCATCGGGAGCAATAGTTAAGAAAATATTTCCCCATCCATTCATGCATTTTTTTGGTCGATTTTCGAAATAATCAGGAATCACATAGATTATTTTCATTTTATCTTTCATTTTTTCCTGATACTCGCGCGCAATAGATTCAGCATGCATCAACTGTTCTTTTGTTGGGAGTAACTGATCAATGTTGACTCTTGACCATCCATAGTACTGAGTACTCGCAAGTTCTACATAATCGGCATTTAGATCAACAGTCATATCCAATATATCTTTTATTTGGCTAACATTTTTACGATGCAGGACAATATTAAGTACCATAGGGTATTCATATTTCTTTACTAGCCTTGCCATTTCATATTTATGTTGAAATGATTTTGTTCCACCAATGTAATTATTTAATTCTTCATTGCTTGCTTGAAAACTTATTTGAATATGATCAAGACCTGCTTCTTTGAAGGCTACAATTCTTGACTCATCCATACCAACACCCGAAGTTATTAAATTGGTGTAATATCCTAAGCTGCGTGCTTCTTTTATTAAGATTTCAAGATCTTTTCTAACTAACGGTTCGCCTCCAGAAAATCCAAGTTGTGTTGCTCCCATTTTACGAGATTGCTGCATAACCCTAATCCAATCTTCTGTACTAAGTTCATTTTTATACTTAGCCATCTCAACGGGGTTTGAGCAGTACGGACACTGCAGAGGACAGCGATATGTTAGTTCAGCAAGCAACCATAGAGGTTGAGATTGGTTACTTAACTCTGATCCAGCCGTTGCCATAGACAACCTCCAAAAATTTCATGACATCCTCATTTACATCAGCCCCATCGAAAGTAGCAGAAACATCCATAATAATATCACTTATCGATTTTTTACCATCTACACGCTTCATTATTTCTCCTGCACTTTGACTTAGTTTAACCATACCCTCAGGGTAGAGCACTACATAGCAGTTTTGAACCTCTTCCCATTGAACACGAAAAGTAGGTACAATTTCAAGTATAGTTTCATTCTTTAGTTCCAAAAAAGCCCCTATTTACAATTATAAAACGGCGGTTTTTTCTCAATATATGCCATCCACATACAATCTAGCATAGTCCATAGAATATCAAGCTTAAATTGCAAAAGTTGTAGAGCATGTTCTTGTTCAGCTCTGGTTTTATAATAATCGAGAGTTATATCTAAACCATGTTGAACATCTCGACGTGCTTCTTTTAATCTTTTACGAAAATACTGATAACCTTTCTCATCGATCCAGGGATATAAATTCGGCCAATTATCGAGTCTTTTCTGATGAATTTTTGGAGCAAATAATTCAGTTAGTGATGAACTCGCAGCTTCTTCCCATGTGGCTCTTCTTGCAAAATTTAGATATGCATCAATTGCAAATTTAACACCGGGCAATACATGTTTATATGACAATGTTTCTTCTCTAGATAATCCAACAGCTTCAGCTAATTGAAGCCATGCTTCAATGCCACCATCATCTCCTTCCGTTCCATCGTGATCAATGATTCTTTGAACCCATTGTCGTCTTGCATCACGATCTGTGCAGTTAGACATAATCGCTGCATCTTTAATTGGAATAGTAGTTTGATAGTAGAAGCGATTAGCGACCCAGCCTTGAACAGCATCTTTATCTAGGCCACCTTCATTCATTAAAATATGAAAGTCGTGATTGATGTGATAATACTTTTCTTTTGAGCGAAGCTTTTTTTCAAATTCTTCGCGAGTCCATGGTTTATGATCTTTAGTCATTTTTTATTTTTCCAAAAATTAAATTACAATATCCATACCATCAAAAGAAACTTCTATTCCAGCCTCAGTTAATTTCTTTCTTTCAGAAGAGTCTTCATCCAATATAGGGTTTGTGTTGTTAATATGAATTAAAATTTTACGTGGTTTTTTAAGTTTACAAAGGGTTTCCATAATACCACCCTTGCTTGATTGATCTAAATGTCCCATTTCACTTGCTAATTTATCGCTGATACCATGTCTTGACATTTCATCATTGGTCCAAACAGTTCCATCGACTAGTATGCAATCAGCATTAGACATATATTCGAGGACATGATCTTCAATTACACCTAAACCCGGTGCATAGAAAAGATTTTTGCCAGTACCCGTGTCTTCAATTTTAAAACCAACATTATCGCCTGGTACCGTTGCGTGTCTGTGTGGAGAATATGGAGGCGCTTCACTTTTTAATGGTACAGCAGTAAATATTAAATTATCTGCTTTCTCGATAGTAAAACTTGATTGGTCAGTTTTAATTTCATTCCAATTGACACCGCGAAAGTGACTTAGCATATTAAATATGGGGTATCCGGTTGTCATATCTTCATAAACTGCAGATGTACAATATACATCCCAAGGTTTGTCGTGCTCTCTCATTATGATTAATCCGGTAGTGTGATCAATTTGAGCATCACAAAGAATGATTGCACAGATCCCCGTATCTCTAATTTTACGTGCAGGCTGAAGGGGAGGAAAAGATTCTATTTGAGCACGAATATCTGGAGACGCATTAAACAATACCCAATCCTCGCCATTACCACTAATTGTGATTGATGATTGATTTCTTGCAGAACTTTTAATCGTTCCTGCACGAAGTCGACTGCAATTGTCGCAATTACAGTTCCACTGTGGGAAACCTCCACCAGCACCAGTTCCTAGTAAATGGATTTGCATATAATTGTGATGATTTATTCCTAAAATAAAGTTCGTGTTAAGTGAAATCTATTGCGATAATCGTGCCAAAGAAGAATAGTTTTACAAGTTAAACATAAATAACTATATAAATCAATACGATATAATTTATTTGTAAACTAAATTCTTGATATTAATTATATTATTTTATTTTTTTTCCAACTAATTTTAGAAAAAATTGGTTCATAACAGCCGATTAATTAGATAAAAATATAGCTCTATTAAATAATCTTGCACGCTTATAATCATTCGCGATGAATAAATTAAAGATCGAAAATATACTTTTTCTCACTGGAAAGCTGGCACAAAAGCGTCTCGAGAGAATTCTCAAAGAAATGGCGCCAACGGAATTCACCTATGAAATTCGAAATATAGGCGTAAGTGTTGCAGCCCTCATGACTGCTCAAATGATCAATCGTAGAATTAAGGACCTGGAGCAGATTGATCGGATTATTGTTCCAGGACTTTGTCGCGGGGATCTTTCAATACTATCAAAGGAAATTGGAATACCTTGCGTAAGAGGGACTGTTGATATGAAAGATTTGCCGACTTTTTTTGGAAGAGATTGCAAACCTGTAGATTTAAGTAAACATGAAGTAAAAATCTTTGCAGAAATTGTTGATGCGCCCATGGTAACTATAGATAGTATTCTTAAAAGAGCTGAGCAATATAGGCAGGATGGAGCAAATGTTATTGATATTGGATGTTTACCAGATACATCATTTCCTCATTTAGAAGATGCTATTAAAGAACTACATCAAGCTGGTTTTAAAGTTAGCGTAGACTCATTAAATGAGGATGAATTATTAAGAGGAGGTAAAGCTGGTGCTGATTATTTGTTAAGTTTAAAAGAAAGCACTTTATGGATTGCTGATGAAGTTAGTTCAACACCTGTACTGATTCCTGATAGGCATGCTGATATGAAATCTTTATTCAATGCGATTGAAAAATTTTCTAGTATTGGGCGAACTTTTTATGCAGACCCAATACTTGATCCAATTCATTTTGGATTTACAGAATCAATAATCCGTTATCATGAATTGCGCGAAAAATACCCTGATATAAAAATAATAATGGGCGTTGGAAATTTAACAGAGTTAACGGAAGCAGATACAACCGGTATTAATGCAATTTTGTTTGGACTAATATCTGAAATGAATTTAAATGCTGTGTTAGCAACTGAGGTGAGCGCACATTGTCGTAGCGCGGTTAGGGAAGCAGACATTGCTCGACGTATTTTTTATGCAGCAAAAAAAGATAATAGCTTGCCGAAAGGTCTTGATGGATCTTTACTGGGTATGCATGAGAGAAGACCTTTTCAGTATGATACTGATGAAATAGAAGAATTTTATAGAGATGTAAAGGATCCAAGTTATCGAATTCAAGTTAATGAAGATGGTATTCATGTTTATAATCGTGATGGAATTAGTGCGAGTATGAATCCTTTTGACCTGTTTCCAGAGTTAGATTTATTACAAGAAGATGCACCTCATGCATTTTATATGGGCGTAGAACTTGCAAGAGCACAAATTGCACTACAACTAGGAAAAAAATATATGCAAGATGAAGAATTAGATTGGGGTGTTGCGACAAATCGAAGAACAGAAGAACAGAAAAAAGAAGATATAGAAGCAACCCATAACATGAGAGAGCTTAGAAAACAGTCAAATGAATATAAATCCGAAGGAAGCACATTAAAAGCAAGAAAAAAAAGAATAAAGCAAAAATGATATATGAAGTTATAATAACAACAGTAAATGCCAATGGTTCAGTACATATGGCGCCAATGGGTATTTGGAAGAATGAGGGAAAAATTATAATCTCTCCCTATAGGCCATCAGCAACACTCGAAAATATAAAAAGGACCAATAAGTGCATAGTTAATAGTATTGATGATGTTAGAATATTTGCAGGTTGTTTGACTGGAAACAAGGATTGGGATTTATTACCAACTGAAAAAGTAGAAGGGTATCGATTGAAAGATGCACTAAGTCATCTTGAGCTTGAGCTGGTAATGCAAGAAGATGATGAGCTGAGACCGCGTTTTTATTTTAAACCTATTCATGAAGTGATACACAAGCCTTATAAGGGTTTTAATCGAGCTCAGCAAGCAGTTTTAGAATTAGCCATCTTAGTTAGTCGAATCGATATGTTACCTTGGGAAAAGATTGAGCATGAAATAAAGTATTTATCAATTGCTATAGAAAAAACTGCTGGTAGTAAAGAGAAAATTGCATGGGGCTGGCTAATGAAAAAAATTGAGGACAGTGGACACAAAATAAAGAGTGATAATTTATGACGAGAATGTTAGCAAGCGTCTGTACAATAAAAGAAGCACAAATTGTTCTTCGTGAAGGCGTAGATATTATTGATTTAAAAGATCCAAAATCTGGCGCACTCGGAGCACTTGATTTAGACACTATTAGTTCAGTTGTTAAATTAGTCGATAATGATCTTCCAACAAGTGCAACGATAGGTGATATCTCATCAGATAATCCCAAGATAAAAAATAGAATTATTGATGTGGCAGCAACAGGTGTTGATTATGTAAAAGTCGGATTATTTAGCAAAAAAATTACAAAGAATTTTTTAAATGCAATAAAAGAATCTAGTGCCTATAAAATTAAAATTGTAATTGTTGTATTCGCGGAAGATCTAGAGGACGTTAAGGCATTAGAACCAATAATAAAATCAGATATCCAAGGGATTATGCTTGATACAAAAAATAAGTCTCGACTGAATCTCTGTTCATTAGTTGAATTGGAGCATATAGAGAAATTTATACAATTAGGAAAGAGCTATAATTTGATTACAGGTTTGGCAGGATCAATTGACCACAATCATATCGACAGGCTTTTACCTCTCCGGCCAGATTATTTAGGTTTTAGGGGCGCACTTTGTGTAAAAAGAAATCGCATTAGTTCTATTGATGCTTTGTCAGTAAAAAAAATAAAAGATATAATTCATAAAAAGAAATTAATTGACTGTGACAATGGTTTAACAAAGGAGGTTTTGATAAATGGCTCAATGGCGTAAAAAAGAAAAGGATGAAATATATTCAGATGAAGAAATAGAAGCAAGGTTGAAGGATGAGTTACCAAGCTGGTATTACGAAGCTGGATGGATTAGGCGTAAATATAAAACAAGCGGATGGAAGGGAAGTTTAATGGTTGTTAATACAGTCGGGCATTTAGCAGAGGCAGCTTGGCATCATCCTGATTTGACAGTTTCTTACGCATTTGTTGTTGTTAAATTAGTAAATCATGCTGCTAAGGGTGTTACAGACAAAGATTTTGATCTGGCAAAAAAAATAGAAGCAGTATTAATGTGGCAACCAGGTAATGAGGACTCGGCACTTGAAGGTACACCGGACGACCAAAGATTTAAGTACATAAAATACGACTAAATTCTACTCCAGTCACCAGACTTTCCGCCTGTTTTCTCTAGTAGTTTTATTTCGGTTATAGTCATTTCTTTATCAACTGCTTTACACATATCGTATATTGTCAGGAGTGTTATCTGTACGGATGTTAGCGCCTCCATTTCAACCCCAGTTTTGCCTTCCGTTTCAGCACAGCATTCACAATAAATTGTATTTTTTTTGTCATTGATATCTAGTTCAATATTAATATGTGTAAGAGAAAGAGGGTGGCAAAGCGGAATAAGGTCGCTTGTCTTTTTTGATGCAATAATTCCCGCAGTTCTTGCTATAGCCAGTACATCTCCTTTCTTATTAGTTTTTTCCTTTATTAGAGACAGTGTTTCTGGCTTCATTGTAATCATTCCAGAGGCGACCGCTCTGCGACGTGTAATAGCTTTATCGCCAATGTTTACCATATGAGCAGCACCTTCGGTGTTAAAATGCGTTAATTTAGACATAAAAATAGTTACTCTTTGTTATAATATTTAATATTACTCAAATTAAGTCTGTAGATATACAGAAGTTTATATTTATGCAAGTTTCAGTCAAATATTTTGCAAGTTTACGAGAGCTGATGGGCGAATCAAGTAGATTATTTGATATTGAAGAGAAATCATCGGTTGACGATCTTTGGCAGCAAATAAAAAATAAAAAAAATGTAAATTTCGAGAATGTTATGGCAACTGTCAATATGCAATATGTTAAATCTAATCATCAATTACACGATGGAGATGAAGTCGCTTTTTTTCCTCCTGTGACTGGCGGATAGCTATGAAAATTAACATCTGTGAAAATTCATTTAACTCTTATGAAGAAATTGATGCATATGAAAAAAAGTTAAATGCTAAAGGTAAATTTGGTGCAACGGCATCATTTATTGGGTCAATGAGGAATTTTAATGAAGATAAAAAAATTGAAAGCATGTTTCTTGAACATTATCCTGACATGACAGAAAGTTTTTTAAATCAAATTGCGAATGATGCGCAAAAAAGATTTAATCTTATTGATATATTGATACTTCATAGGGTGGGGCAGATTGAAATTAGTGAGCACATTGCACTAGTTGCTGTCTGGTCGGAACATCGAAAAGAGGCCTTCGAGAGCTGTCGCTTTATAATGGAGGAGCTTAAGAGTAGAGCACCTTTTTGGAAAAAAGAAAAAACAACCACTGGCACACATTGGGTTAAAAACAACACCCCTGGAACTTAGAAAAACAATTCCAACCAGACTAGTTCGTAGATTCCACTTGTACAAGATTGTCTGAAAATGTAGGCGCATGCCCCATGTTCACAAATTCAGCAGAACTTATACAGTTAACCGTACCGTTATTTAGCTGACGCCAATAGCCAAGAGTAGCTACAACAAGTCCAGCATTAACATCATCTGTAACTTTTGCGTCTCCTTCAAAACTACCACGGTCATTAAAAACTCGAATTTTATCTCCACTATTGATACCTCTTGATTTTGCATCAATCTCATTTATTAATACAAACTGTTCGCCTTGACCTTTGATTTTATGATCCATATTTGCATAACATGAATTTAAAAAGCCATGACTTTTTGGTGATACAATATTTAGTGGATATTTCTTTGCGAGCTCAGGACTTGTTTCAGCTGATTCACGTGGTGGCACGTAATCTGGTAAAACATCAATTGGCTCTCCAGGTTGGTAAGCATCATACATTTGACGAAATGGACCTGCTACAAAGTTAGTTGCTCCCTCTAGTTTAATTTCACATTTACCTGATGGGGTTGGAAAATTACCTTCTTTATGCGGGACTCTATTATCTTTTGTACCAACATTTAAACGCGCAAACCCATTCTCTCTTAAGTAGTTAAGATCAATTCCTTCACACGCTGGAGAATCCCAATCAACATAATTTTCTAAACATTCTGTATCAGTCCATTTGAATTGATCATCATCATAACCCATGCGCTCTGCAAGACGACGAAAGATTTCAGCATTTGGTATTGCTTCTCCAGGGGAATCAACACTCTTTGCATTGTATGTTAGATATAAATGCCCCCACGATAAAATAATATCTTCCATTTCAGCTCCCATTGATGCAGGCAGCACTATATCAGCGTAAGAGGCTGTATCAGATATAAAATGTTCTGCTGATACAGTAAAAAGATCATCACGCATTAAACCCTTAACAATTTTTTCTGTCTCGGGTGCTTGTGTTACTGGGTTGGCGTTCCAGCACATAAATGATTTGATAGGTACTTCTGTGTGGGTTTCTCCTGTTAATGCGCGACCAATTTGAAGTGCATTTATCACTCTAGTTCCTTCAGGTATTAAATCAGGTCGACAAATTACATCGAACTTATATGGATGTTCCCAAACTGGAAATTGAGTAATACCGCCTCCAACATGACGCCATGCTCCTGTTAATGCAGGAATACAAGTTACAGCGCGAATAGTTTGACCACCACCAAAATGCCGCTCTAGTGCAACCCCAATTCTGATTGCAGCAGGTTGTACTGTTGCTAGTTCTCTAGCAAGAGTTCTTATATCCTCTGCCTTAATACCAGTTATTTTCTCAGCCCACTCTGGTGTACGTTCTTTAGCACGCTCTGCTAATTCTTCAAAACCTACTGTGTAATTTTCTGCGTAGTCTTTATCAACTAAATCTTGTTCTATAATACTATTGATGATCGCCATTGCTAGAGCACCATCAGTACCTGGTTTTGGTGCAATGTGCCAGTCCGCTTGTTTTGCAGTTCTTGATGCATAACTGTCAATCACCACAACTTTCGCACCTTTTTGTTTTGCATCTTGCACGATAGCCCAATGATGCAGGTTTGTACTAACGCTATTACAGGCCCAAATTACAATGTATTTAGAATGTATATAACTCTCTGGATCAACGCCCGCTGTTGGACCAACTGTTGACAACCATGCAGTACAAGAGCCTTCACCACAAAATGTTCGTTCTGTGACAGTAGCACCCATACGCGCAAAAAAAGCATCTGCGCCATTTAATCCGTGAACGAGTCCTTGATGTCCAAGATAGCTATATGGGACGATTGCTTGAGGACCATACTCTTCGATTATTTGTTTCCAGTTATTCGTTATTTCATTTAACGCCTCATCCCATGAAATTTTTTCGAACTTTTTGCTTCCTTTTGGTCCCGTTCTTCTTAGTGGCGTTAGAACACGATCTTGATGATAATGACGCTTTTCGTAGTCTTTTAATTTTACACAAAGACCCCCACGAGTCATCGGGTGTTCTTTGTTTCCACGTACGCCCGTAACTTTTCCATCTTCAATATCGAAAACCATCGCACATGTATCTGGACAATCATGTGGACATCCACCAAAAGCAGTTTTAATTTTTGGATTAGCAGCCATTATCTATACCCTCGTGTTTTTTAATTCTTATGATTTTCATCATAGCAAATTAGATATTGCTATTATATCTTTTTTATCGGGGATAACGGTAAAATAAAGATTAATTAAATTAATAAAAACATATAGTTATAGATATTTAGGATGGGAGAGTGTTGATTTTAGTGATTAAATAATGCCTTCAAATGGCTGAATATCAACACTATCACCAGGATTAACCTCTTTACTATCAATAGGCAATACAATAAAACAATTTGCTTCAGACATTGAGCGAAGAATTCCCGAACCTTGGGGGCCTGTTTTTCTTACTGTAAGATTATTATTTTTATCCTTTTCGAAGATACCGCGCTGATATTCAACTCGACCCGGCTTTTTTCTTAATGAAGAAGTTGATATTGCTTTTAATACTATTGGTAAATAAGAAGTCTCACCAGCAAATTTTTTTATTGCGAGTTGAGTAAACTGATAAAATGTTACCATTACAGAAACTGGGTTACCTGGAAGGCCAAAGAATAATGTGCTTTTTATTTTTCCAAATGTTAGAGGTCTTCCTGGTTTGATAGCCACTTTCCAAAAATTAATATTTCCATATTTTTCTAAAATATCTTTTATATAATCTGCTTCTCCTACAGATACGCCACCCGATGTAATCAGCATATCAACTTCGCCAGCTGCCTCATTGAAAGCTTGAGTGAGTGATTCTTTATCATCTTTAACGACTCCCATATCAAAAATTTCAACGTTAAGATTTGATAACATCGTATACAAGGTGTAACGATTACTATCATAGACGTCGCCAACATTTAATTTTTCTCCTAACGAACGTAATTCATCGCCTGTTGAAAAAAATGCAATCTTTAGTTTTCTGTAAACTTCAACCTTAGGTATGCCTAGTGATGCTAATAGCCCAATATCTGCTGGGGTAAGATTTTTTCCTTTTTTAATAGCAATAGCTCCTTTTGCAATATCTTCACCAGCTTCTCTTACATTAGAACCAGGTTTGATTTCGTTATCAATCAAGATTTCATTTTGTGTTTTTGAAGTTTCAACATGTTCCTGTATGACCACAGTATCCGCACCATCTGGAACAACCGCGCCAGTCATTATTTTTACACACTGACCATCTTTAATTGATGTATTGCATGGTTTTCCCGCGAGACTTTTTCCAACAACTTTTAGTGTTTTTGTCTTTTTAGGTATATTTTTCGAGTTAATTGCATATCCATCCATAGCTGAATTTTTTGCAGACGGAACATTTATAGTTGATTTAACATCTATTGCAAGCACACGATTTAGCGATTCCCTAATAGGCACTAACTCAGTTTTTTTAATAGGCGAAATTGAACTTAATATTATATTAATTGCTTCTTCAGTCGTTATTGATTCACGATCGTAATCATCTACACAACTTGGATTTTTTTCTATATTTTCTCTCATAGGAATTTTACTTTGACTGTTTATTTATAAAATCATTAATAATGAAGTCAACTATCATTTTATGATTATTAATATCCATGGTTTTAATGTCTATATCTTCTTCTAATTCATCATCACTAGCAATAGCAATAATATTTTTATCATTTTTACAGATTAGTGGATGTCCAAGTGAAGGACGATGTAATTCAATTTTTTTTATATTCTCAGATTTAAAACCTTCGACGAGTATTAAATCAATGTTTTCTTCATTCAATTTAACTATATATTCTTCCAATTTTGGCTTGCTAGGAATACTGTTTTCTACCATAAGTGCCCAGCGATTATTTGATGCTATTAGCATATGACTCGCTCCAGCTTTTCTTAACTCAAAACTATCTTTTCCTTTTTTATCAATATCAAATGCATGGTGCGCATGTTTTATTACAGCTACTCTATATTTTTTCTGCTTTAATAAAGGAATTATTTTTACGAGCAGTGTTGTTTTACCTACGCCACTAAAAGCTGCAAAACCAAGTATAGGAATCTTTATCTTATTTTTATCCATCATTCTCCTCTGCAATAACTATTTCTTGATGGGAGTTAAAGTTTTTAAAGCTGTCTGGAAAATTTGATAAATCAGCGATTGCCATATTGTGACCTTTGAACCATTCATCAATTTTTCTATTACCATTATCCAAATATTGATTTATTGATGTCATTAGCGATCTTTTCAACATACAAAAGACAGGCTGCAATCTTTCACCATTATGTGCAACGCTAATATCAGCATTTTCATCAGTCATTGCTTGACTTAAATATGATACAAGTTCAGTTGATAAAAATGGGCAATCACATGGCGCAGTTACTAAATATGGTGTTTTTATAACATTTAAGACGCTAGCCATTCCTGCTAGGGGACCAAGATAATCATTGAACTCATCAGCAATTATTTTCAGACCATATTGACCATACTTTGTGTGATTTCTGTTTGCATTTATTACTAATTTACCGACCTGTGGTTTAAAAATATCAATCACATGCTCAATTAGCGGTTTATTCTTAAAGAGTATAAGCCCCTTGTCTTGCCCTTGCATCCTTCGTGCTTGTCCACCAGCAAGTATTGCACCAGTTATTTCATTTTTTTTAATCATTTGTACTCATATTTTAACTATGAAAAAGCCACCATAACCATTATTCTTTACTATAACAGACACATCTAAATCGAGGCATCTATTATGAATCAAGATCATTTTAATATGGAAATAAGAAAATACTTAAAAAAAGTAGGCATAACCTCACAGCGAGAGATAACGGATTTAGTTACTAAGGCAATTTCAGAAGGGAAATTAACTGGAAATGAGACACTTAAGGCGCATGCAAATATAACGCTTCAGGACTTGGGCTGCACCATTGAGATTGATGGTGAGATTTCATTAGATTAATTATTTTTCTTTGACTATGTTTCCTACTTCTTGCTTTGGTGGCAATGAAACATCATATTCAATGTTTTCATGGCCGTTATAGACTAAGAAGTGTTTATTTTTTACTCTTGAGAGTAACGTTATATTTAACTCTTGAGCCAAACTAAGCCCCATTTGCGTGATTCCTGATCGTGATAAAAGTATGGGGATTTTCATTTGCGCTACTTTGATAATCATTTCAGATGTTAATCTTCCTGTGGTATAGAATATTTTATCCCCGCCAGGAATTTCCTCAATCCACATTTTTCCTGCTATTGCATCGACTGCATTATGTCTTCCTACATCTTCAATAAAAACAAGTGATTCCAATTCGTTACATAATGCACATCCGTGTACTGCTCCTGCGTTTTTATAGACATCATTATATGCATTAAGGTTTTTCAATAACAGATATAGTGCCGATTGTTTTATTTTTCTTGGTTTAATTTTAAGTTTATCAAGTTGTTCCATAATTCCATGAAAAATAGTGCCTTGACCACAACCGGTTGTTACGATTCTAGTACCTAATTTATCTTTCCAGTCGTCTCTTTTATTTTTTGTTGTGATAGCCGCAGCATTAACATCCCAATCAATTTGAACCGATATTATTTCATTCAAGTTAGAAATTAGTTCCTGATTTTTTATGTAACCTAGAGCTAGTAACTCTGGCTCACAACCAAGCGTCATTAATGTAACGATTTCATAACTGTCAATGTATATTGTTAGCGGACGTTCTTCAGCAATATTTAATTCTCGCGTATTGTTGTATTCATCCTTAACGAAAACTTTTTTTGTTGGCAACAAGCCAGCATTCGTCATAATTGGTATGTGTGAGGGCATACTCAACCACCTGTTACATTCATATGTCGAAATATAATTGGTTTATCTTGAGTATTAAAATCATGACCTTTAGGTTTTATATGCATCGAGTTACGTATAGATTCTTTAAGTTTTTCATTATTGCCTGGATGCGCACGAATTATTTTTTTAAGATCGACAGAGTTTTCTTGTCCCAGACATAATAATAGGCGACCTTCAGCAGTTAATCTAATTCGGTTGCATTGATCGCAAAAATTATGACTATGCGGTGAAATAAATCCAACTTTTGTCTTGGAACCATGAATTTGAAAGTATTTTGATGGACCACCAGTTGATTCTGTGGAAGAAATTAACTCAAACTTTTTTTGTATATCTTCTTTTATTTCGTCACTTGAGTAATACATCTCGGCACGGTCATGGTCATCTATTAACCCTAGAGGCATTTCTTCAATAAAACTAATATCAATATTTTTCATTATAGCAAAGGAAACTAAATCAATAATTTCATCATGGTTTCTATTTTTTAAAATTACAGTATTTATTTTTATTTTATCGAAACCTACAGACAATGCCTTATCAATTCCATTTAGCACCTTATCTAGATTTCCAGTGCGTGTAATGCGTTTAAATCTATCTGGTTTCAATGAATCTAAGCTAATATTGATTCTATTTACGCCGGCTTCTTTTAACGGTATTGCAAGTTTCATAAGCTGCGAACCATTAGTAGTGGTTGTAAGTTCCTCAAGGCCATCAAGGCTACCAAGTTTGTTGAATAGGGTAATAACGTTTTTTCGTATCAGTGGCTCGCCCCCAGTTATTCGTATTTTATTAATTCCAAGAAGAGTAAAGACATGAGCTATAGTTGAAATCTCTTCTAAGGTGAGTAATTGCGCCCTCGGCACAAATTCCATTTCTTCTGACATGCAATATATACAGCGAAAATCACAACGATCTGTCACCGATATGCGAACATAATTGATGTGACGATTAAAACTATCAACCAATTTTTCTGAGTGATTTTTATTTGAAGTAGCCATATTTCTTACATATCAATTAGTATTTTAAATTTTTATTTGTAAAATAAATTACTAATAATACAGGTATGCCCAATAGGGATGCAATTAGGAAAAAATTAGTATATCCAATACTTTCAACTATAGAGCCTGAATATCCGGCTGAAATCTTAGGAATGAGTGTCATCAACGAACTAAATATTGCATATTGCATAGCCGTAAATGAAATATTTGTTAGTCTTGATAAAAAAGCAACGAATGCAGCACTTGCAATGCCAGCTGTTAAATTATCTGCTGAAATTACAAAATATAGCAATGAGGGACTATACCCATATGTCGATAATAACATGAATAAAAGATTAGTTATTACCGTTAGTATTGCACCTAAATACAAAATTCTCATTAAGCCAAATCTAATTGACAAAACACCACCAATAAAACCACCCAGAATTGTCATAAACAAACCATAGGTTTTCACAATCGATGCAATTTCAATTTTATTAAATCCTATATCCTGATAAAAAATATTCGCAATTACTCCTAGCATGATATCTGATATTCGATATAGGCATATTAGCAGTATAAGAAATAGTGCTAATTTTAATTTATATCTTTCAAAAAAATCTTTAATTGGAGCTAAATAACATTCAGCAAATATTTTTTTATTAATTATTTCTATATTAACTGCAAGTATTATAATTAATAATGCAGCACAGAAGGCTACAATTAATCTTAATGCCTCAATTAGAAAATTAGACAGATAATCATTATTTGTTATTGCTTTTATTTCACTCTTTATAGAATTAGCTATTTCTGCGCTTAGTAGAAATACTCCAACAAAGCCAATGATCGCAATTAAAAAAACTAAAAAGAATTTTATATAGACTGAGAGAGAATACTTTTTTTCAAAGTTAAAATTATTTTTTGGTTCATTAATTATAAGTGTTGTTGTGATTCCAATAAACATGAAAGTAGCCATAAAAAAATATGTGTATTTCCATGCTTCATAATTATACGAGTTTATTTCGGACCCAAAGTAACTTGCTAACAAGAGACTGCCAGCTCCAGAAACAAGCATTCCAATTCTGTAGCCAGCTATATACGTTGAAGACATTAATGCTTGAAGCTCAATTGGTGCTGATTCAATTCTATATGCATCAATTACAATGTCCTGTGTTGCTGAGGAAAAACCTAATAATATTGCCGATAGCGCCATAATTTTTAATTGATGATCTCCCAAGGCAGGATTAGTTAGTGCCATCATAGATATAGCAGCAATAACTGATATTTGTGAAACCAGCATCCAGGAGCGCCTTCTTCCAAATTTTTTATCGAAAAATGGAAAAGGAAGAAAATCAACAATTGGCGCCCACACAAATTTAAATGAATACCCCAATGCTGCCCAGCTAAAGAATGTTACAGCGGAACGATCTAATCCTGCTTCACGGAGCCATAGACCTAAGGATGAAAATATCAGTAGCAGCGGGAGCCCTGCAGAAAAACCAAAAAATAGCATGGTTATTACACGAGGATGTATAAAAGATTGAAAACTTTGGCGCCAACTAACCATATTTAATATTTAAAATAAGTAAGATTATATCTATATAATTGCAGTTTACCGAATATAATGTTTAATATCCGCTAAAATAATATTTAGGAAAGTTAATATGAAAATTAATTATCAAACACCTAGAGTCGAAATTCATTATTGTACTGAATGCCGATTTATCCTTCGCGCAAATTGGCTATCTCAGGAATTATTAATGACATTTAGTGATAAAATCGGTGAGCTTGCACTAATACCATCTACCGGAGGAGTATTTGAGGTTATTTGTGATGGGGTATGCATTTTTTCAAGAAAAGAAGTAGGGCGTTTTCCAGAATCAAAAGAATTAAAACAGTTAGTGCGTGATAAAATTGACCTTGAATTTTCACTAGGACATAGTGAAGTGTGAATTAGAATGAATTACTTACTTTTTTAAGGAAGATCTCTCGCAATCCTTATTCCTATCCTACTGAGCCTATCATTTTGTTTAAATTTCTCTCTTTTTGTATTTCTTAAAGATTGTTGAGGCGAAGCGTACGAACCACCTCTTGCAATCCTTATGCTACAATCTCCACCAGCCCATACTTCTCCCGTCGTTGGCGCATCTTTGTATGTTTCATGCCAACAATCTGCAATCCATTCGCTAAGGTTACCTGCTGTATCGTTAATTCCAAATAAATTGGATTCAAAGCTACCTATATAAGTTGGTTCAGATGTATTAAATGGTGATTCGCATGTTTTACAATGTGCTTTCTTTGGCTCCTCGTCATAGCCCCACCAGAATGTTGATTTTTTTCCAGTTGAAGCTATATATTCCCATTCAGATTCACTTGGTAGTCTGTACTTAACTCCAGTTTGCTGGGTGAGCCAATTAGCATAATCATCTGCATCCTTCCATGAAACAAAATTAGCTGGAAATTTATCTCTATTTTTTTGTTTTGGATTAGGGATGTTTCTTCCAGATGATTTAGCAAAAACATCATATTCAGCCAGTGTTATTTCATTTTTACTTATTGCAAATTTTTTAATTTTTACTTTATGACGCGGTCCCTCATTTTTTCTAATACTACTAGTTATTCCCATTGAGAATTCACCAGAGTTAATGATAATCATAAGAGGAGCTTTTGCACCATTTTTTAACTTATCTTGAATTGTTTTTATTTGCTGTTTCTGTTCAATAATAGGTTCGTCTGTCAAGACTTCTATTATTTCTTCAGCTATTGGTGCTTCATTTTTATTTTGATTTTTTATAAATTGAAATCCGAATATAGAAATTATAAGTATAAAAATAGTAGGGATAATATATTTTAATTTCGATTCTGACTTTGCTACATATTTTGGTCTTGGTATCAGTTCTTTTCCTTCGAGTTCTTTTATAAAGTGAGTTACTGTGGGGCTTCTGTCTGCACGAAAAAAAGCAATTGCATTTCTTAGGGCAATATTTTGTACTTTATTTAATGATTTAATATACGGCGGAGTGAGACGTTTTTCTCTAGCTTTGTTAGCAGGTACTTTTTTAAAAGGGTGTTCGCCAGTCAACAATTCATAAGCAGTGCATCCCAAGGCATAAATATCATCCCGTATATCTGGTTTTTCTCCATCAAGTTGCTCGTGGCTAGCATAGGCCGGTGTAAGTGCTCCAAGTTTTCCAGGATCAAATAAAGTCTTTGTTACATCACCAGTTAATGGGTTTTCCACAGCACGCGCTATACCAAAGTCGAGAGTTTTAACTTTTCCATCGTTACAAAGAAATGCATTTGATGGTTTAAAGTCAGAATGCACCAAATTGTGTTCATGGGCATATGTCAATCCACTAGCAATCTGTTTTATTATTTCGTAGGCTTCTTCGAAAGGTAACCCTTTTTTTGGACGAACTTTTTTTCTTATAAAATCTTTGATTTCAACGCCTTCCATTAGCTCCATGGTAATGTAGACTGCTGTACCCGGACCACCAACGCGATCAAAATCATAGACTGTTGCAATATTTGGATGTGATAATTTCTGTTGCCGACTCGCTTCTCGCTGAAGAGATATGAATGCCTCGGGGTGAGTCTTGAAGCTATCATTCAATAATTTTACAGCTACGTAGGGTTTTCTATCCTTTGCCTCTGCTTTTAAAAGGTCCAGTGCTTTATAGACTTTACCCATCCCCCCTACACCGAGCACTTTTTCAAGCCTGAAACGATCTCTGATAACTGAACCTACATCGTAATCATCTGCATTATTTTGGTCACTCAAATTTGCTATCCTTAGTTAATTATATTTCTAGAAAAACAATATAAATAATTGAAATATATATAATATTATAATTGTTTACTATCTATTTCGTTCTGATTTTAGTTTCAAATCATAGCCTAATATAATACCAGTGGTGATGTATTTTCACTAGAATGATTAAGCGGTAATTACATTTTAGTAATTATGGTCTCAAATAAAAAGGCTCTAATTATTAATATAAGTTTAGTTTTTTGAATGTATCATTAAGGAATGATGGGTGAACATTCAATAGAATTCTCAATATTCGTAATATTCACGAGTGCAGCTGTATTCGCTACTTTAGCCCTGTATGCGAGACAAGCAATGATCGTTGCGTACATACTTTTAGGGCTTCTTTTGGGGCCATGGGGAATTGCTTTAATTTCTGATGCGAAGCTAATTTCTGAAATATCAAATATCGGAATTATATTTCTATTGTATTTGTTGGGGCTAGATTTATTACCACAACAGTTATGGAAAATGTTCAGGGAAGCTGTGATTGTTACTTTGGTTAGTTCAATTACGTTTTTTTTGTTAGGTTTTATTGTCGGCATTATATTCAACTTCGATTATTTTGTGTCAGCTTTGATTGGCGCAATTATGATGTTCTCTAGCACTATTATTGGCTTGAAACTATTACCCACGTCGATACTCCATCATAAACATACCGGCCAAATAATTATAAGTGTTTTATTAATTCAAGACTTGATAGCAATAATAGTATTACTTTTATTGCAAGGCTACGACAAAGGAGGCAATCATATAGTCGATATTGTCAATCAAATACTATATCTGCCTTTTTTAGTTACTGTTGTCTATTTATTTGAAAGATTTATTTTATTCAAGCTAATCCAACGTTTTGAACAAATTTACGAGTATATTTTCTTACTAGCCATAGCTTGGTGTCTAGGTGTAGCTGAATTTGCTCATTATATTGGTTTGTCTCATGAAATTGGCGCATTTATTGCCGGAGTAACACTTGCCTCAAGCCCAATTGCATTATTTATTACAGAAAGGTTAAAACCACTTAGAGATTTTTTTCTCATTATATTTTTCTTTTCTCTTGGCGCAAGTTTTAATATTGGAATAATTGGTGATATTTATTTACCTGCAATAGTGCTTGCTTTATTAGCTGTTGTATTAAAACCGTTGGTATTTTCCTTTTTACTTGTTTTTGAAGGAGAAAAGAAGTCGATTTCAAAAGAATCTGGTATTAGATTGGGGCAAATAAGCGAGTTTTCACTATTAATATCTGTTCTTGCATTGAATTCAGGATTCATTGAGGAAAATATAGCGTCTTTAATACAGCTTTCAGTATTGATATCTTTTGTACTATCTTCATATATCATTGTTTTAAAATATCCAACTCCAATATCGTCTAATGATTCTTTAAGACGCGATTAAACTTAATCTAAAATAATATTAAATAGGAGCAAAATGTAATATGTTTAACAAGAAAATTGATGTAAATGCCCCAGTGCATGAGTTAATTGCTAAACGCTGGAGCGGGCGCGCATACGATCCCAAGAAGATGATAGCAAGAAAAGAAATAATTTCTATGTTAGAGGCGGCGAGATGGGCACCATCATGTTTTGGTTATCAGCCATGGAGATATATTGTATGCGATAAGGCCTCCAATGAACTTTCATGGGAAAAATTATTGAAATGTTTATCGGAAGGAAATCAAAGTTGGGCACAGAATGCACCACTTTTGTTACTTGCAACAGCTGATTCAAAAAACTCAAAAAATGATACTAATAGATGGGGTGAGTACGATACTGGTGCTGCATCAGAAAATTTGAGTATTCAAGCTACAGCTCTAGGGCTTATGGTTCATCAAATGGGTGGTTTTGATCTCGTTATGGCTAGAAGAAAATTTAATATACCCGAGCGTTATGTGCCAATGGCTGTAATAAGCATTGGTTATCAGTTAAAGGAGGACGAAATTCCAGAGGGTATAAAAGAAAGAGAGCATAGCGATAGGGTGCGCAATATAATTGAAGAAAATTTTTTTGAGGGTGAATGGCAGAAACCAATAGAAACTCTCTAATTGATATGTTTTGTACTCAACGGATATAACTATTATTTTTTTTTGAATAAATATATTATAAATAGCTAATAACAAAAATATTAACTCCAATGGAAAAAAAACAGTCAAAAAGAAAATTTATTCCGCTAAATATTGCCGTTTTAACAATCTCAGATACTCGTACAGAAGATTCTGATGTTGCGGGTAAACGTCTAGTAGAAATGTTAGAAAATTGCCAACACTTACTATTTGAGAAAAAAATAGTAAGAGATGATATAGAATCAATCAGACTTGAAGCATCAAACTGGATATCTAATGAAAATGTGAACGTAATTTTAACTACGGGCGGTACTGGTATTACTGGGCGTGATGGAACTCCCGAAGCTCTCGAACCTCTTTTTGATAAAGTGATTGATGGTTTTGGAGAAATATTTCGAGCGATCTCTTATCAGCAAATTAAATCCTCTTCCTTACAATCTCGCGCTATTGCCGGTGTTGCAAATGGAACTTTTTTGTTTTGTCTGCCTGGCTCTGTTAACGCATGTGTGACTGGCTGGGAGGAATTAATCAAGTATCAGTTAGATTATCGTACAAAGCCATGTAATCTAGTCGAATTAATGCCTAGATTAAAAGAAAAATAATATTCAATTTTATTAAATTAGTAATTAATTATGATTAATAGATTTATAGTAATATTTTTATTCCAATTTTTATTTTATTTTAGTGTTACTGTTGCCAAAGCCGATAATTCAGCTGCAGTAGTTCAAGTAGATAACGTTATTGATATCGAAATATCACCTGTTGTATGGGTGCCTGGAGATATTATAAGTAGATATGATTCGAAGATTTCTTCTGAAGTAGAAGGGAAGGTAATTAGTATCGTTGATGCTGGTGATTTTATTAAAAAGGGTGATGTAATCGGCAAGATTGAAAATACAAGATATAAATTGAATTATAGTGAAATTAAAGCTGAAATTGAGCCAATAGAATCACAGCTTAGATTCTACACAAGCGAAACAGAACGATTAAAGAAACTTGCGAAAGATAATAACGCGGCAAAAAATAAATTAGAAGAAATTGAATCTAATAAAAATGAAGCTATTGCAAAAATAAAATTAATTAAATCACGCCTGTCATCTGCTGAAGATTTACTTATGAGAACTACAATACGAGCACCTTTCACTGGAATTATAACTAACAGGTATAAATCATTAGGCGAAAGAGTTGACTATAATGATGAAATTGTAAGATTAGTTGATACTAGTAATTCTGAAGTTCAGTCCTATATTCAAAGTGAATCACTGAAGTATATTGAAATTGGTGATTTATTAGAAATGAAAGTGAATTCAAAAATAGTCGATGGTATTGTTACAAAATTGATACCCGTAGCTGATAATATTTCAAAACTTTATGAAATTAGAATAGCTTTTAAAAATGACTCATGGCCAATAGGTGCTGCTGTTGAGATCGCATGCCCTATAAATAATAAACAAAACGTTCTTGCTGTGCCTAGAGATGCTCTTGTAATTAGAGAGTCTGGTGTAATTCTATATAGAGTTAATAGCGATAATAGGGTTACACCTGTTCCTATCAAAACAGGTATTTCAAATAAAACACATATTCAAGTTATTGGTGATATCAAACTAAAAGATCAAATAGTCATTAGAGGAAATGAGCGATTAAGACCAAATCAGCCGGTAAAAATTATTAATAATTTGGATAACTAGTGTATTTAACGAGAGCATGTTTATCTAATCCAAGAGCACTTTTTGTGGGTGCTATTCTGTTATTTATATTTGGAACAATAAGTCTTTCTCGGTTGCCAATTCAATTAACCCCTGAACTCGAAGAACCTGAAATAACTATTACAACAGTATGGCGATCAGCATCACCAAACGAAATTGAAACAGAAATAATTGAACCTCAAGAAGATGTGCTGAGAGGGTTGCCCGGACTTACTGAAATTCGTGCCAAAGCATTTGAAAGTCGCGGAGAAATTAATCTAACTTTTGCTGTTGATATCGACATGCGAAGAGCATTAATTGAAGTTATGAATCGGCTAAATCAGGTTTCAAATTATCCAAGAGATGCGGAGGAACCTTCTATTAGTACCGTTGGTGAGGATGCACGTGCAATTGCTTGGTTTATTATAAAAACAAAAGATGATAATCAAAAATCTATAGAATCATATAAGGATTTTGTTGAAGAAGTAGTTCAGTCTAAATTTGAAAGAGTTCCAGGAGTAGCTCGCTCTGAAATTTTTGGAGGCATGGGAAAGAATTAAGAATTACTTATGATCCATACAAAATAGCTCATCTTGGTATTGAAATTAACAAAATTATAAATCTCGCAAGCACAAGCAAAGATGTTTCTGGCGGTTTTGCCGATGTTGGCAAACGTAAGTATAGCGTTCGTTTTGCAGGTAAGTATGACGCAGAAGAATTAGGGCAGATGATATTAATGTGGCGCAATGATCGTCCAATCTATTTACGTGATGTTGCAACAATTGAAGAGAAACTTATTGATAAAGATAGTTTTGTTCTAACAAAAGGATCACTTTCTATTGCAATAAATGCTAAAAGAGAATCAGGCGTTAATGTTCTTGACGTCATGACAGGTCTAAAAAGTGTTGTTGATGAATTAAATAGTGGGCCTTTAGAAAGAGCAGGTTTGAATATCGAGCAGGTATATGATGAAACTTTATATATTGAACGTTCAATTAGAATGCTACGAAATAACCTTGGATTAGGTATTAGTTTATCTATTGTAATTTTATTTTTATTTACAGCAAAGTTTCCAGCGACATTGATTGTAGCCATGTCGATACCGATATGCCTCATAACCAGTTTCA
>MDSX01036113.1_pt1 | contig 24809 bp, 11 predicted proteins | sample 811141 | NCBI WGS metagenome assembly MDSX01 (sample SAMN05326642, study PRJNA326480) | marine metagenome | isolation source: seawater | place: Atlantic Ocean: South East | collected 2010
CGCGTGGAGATTGAGCCGAGCGCGGACCGCGGCGGACCCGCGGCGCTCGCGACCGGCTTCAAAGCAAAGTCCACCGCAAACGCCAAGGCGGCTACCAGACTGGTCCTCATAGGCCCGGAGATTGACCAGAACGCGGCGCATGCCGCACTCGAAGCGCTGGAGACGCCTCCTGATTGTGAAGCCGGGGACGTCGCGGGCGCGCTGGAGAGGGCGCGGGAGCTCGTGGGGTTGGATCAGCGGCTGGAGTGGGTGGAAGCCGGGGGCTGGTGCCATCCGTCGGCGGCGGACACGTGCGCGCATTTCAGGCTCACCGGCGCGGAAGCCAACGGGCTCACCGTGGACGAGATGGAGCGTAACCACGGTGTGGACATGAACGCGATGAACCGCGATTTAGTGCGGGCGTTGAACAGCGGAGGTAACGGCGTGGTGGTGACCGCGGCGGCGAGGGACGACGCGGCTACGTACTTTGGCTCCCCCGAGGTTATCGTTCGGGTGTCGCTCGTAGGCGCGGAGGAGTGCGGCGTCCTCGGGGAGGAGTGGTGGGATAGGGTTCGCACGGCGTGCACGACGGCGCTCCGTCGGCACATAGCGCACATTCCCAAGTGCAAGTGCGGCTTCTGAAAACGCGAAAGGCGCGTAATGTTAACAAGTGAAATTATTGATCCTCGCCCACTGAGACGAAATCCATAAATCTTGGGAGCGAACGGCACCATGGCGCCTCCGCCCTCGTCCGCCATGTTGGGTGCGTTTGCCGCGGTTTTCTACGGGACCATCGCCGTCACGATGGGCTTCATCAACAAGGCTGTGTTCGTTTACGGCTTTGAGGAGAGCAACTTCTTGCTACTCTGCCAGATGGTTGTCACGGTATTGGTGCTCTTCTCGCTGCGAAGCGCGGGACGGGTGCAGTTCGCGCCCATCAGTCTCGCTCAGGCCAAGAAGCTGCTCCCGGTGGCGATCTTGTACAACGCGAACGTGGCTTTCGCGCTCGCCAGCCTCGCGAAGGTGAGCGTGCCCACCTACAACACGTTGAAACGGCTCACCCCCGCGGTGGTCCTGGCCGCGAACAAGGCGCTTCGACTGAGGCCCGACCCGACCAAGGAGGTCGTCGCGTGCATCCTCGTGGTGGTGCTCGGGTGCCTCATCGCGGGGTACGGGGACCTGGAGTTCGATCCCAGGGGGTACGTCATGGGCCTCACGTCGTGCGCGCTGCAGGCGAGCTACCTCCTGGTGGTGGAGAGAACCGGCGCGGAGCGAGGGCTGGCCTCCATCGAAATAATGGTCTACAACGCATTGATATCGACCCCGCCGCTGTGTCTCGTGGTGTTGGCCACCGGGGAACTCGGATCCGGCATCGAAAGGCTCGGTGCGATGTCCGGAGACCTATGGTTCATCGCCACCTTCGTCACGGCGCTGCTGGCGGGCATGCTGCTCAACTACGCTCTGTTTCTGTGCACGCTGACCAACTCGGCTCTGACCACGACTGTGGTTGGCGTGCTCAAGGGTGTCGTCTCCACCGCGCTCGGTTTCGTCTTACTGGGCGGGGTGGACCCGAGTGTGACTCACGTGGTGGGTATAGCGACGAACACGGTGGGTGGGGTTGGGTATTCGTGCGTGACGTACAGCGAGAAGCAGGCCAAGCGTCGGTCGAAGTTGAAGAACAGCGATTTGGACCTGCCTTCGGTGAAGTAGGATTAGCGTTAGATTTCGTAATTCGCATTTCCGAATTTCGGGCGTATGAGCTAAATGACGGATTCAGAGTTCAGGTTTTAGGGTCTCGACTGCTCGAAAGCTTCGACACATAAAACGTCGCGTCCGATGGAGGCGAGAGCGCGCACGGCGAGCCGGTCGCTCGCCGAGCGCCGGCTGGCGTGGGCCGACATATGCGGGAACGTCCAGTACGACGGCCTGGCCGATACGGCGGCGTCCCAGGACCTCTGCCGCGTCGTCTTCGCCACCCTTCGCGACTACCACGACAAGCCCAGCCAGCGGGCGGTGGAGCGCGCGATCGCGGTGGCGCTGTCCACCTCCGGCGACTTCCTCAAGGCGTTCGCCGGGCTGGTGGTCAAGGGCGGTGATCGGGCCGACACGCTGGGCGCGTCGCAGAGGCTGGTGCTGACCAGGTGGTCGTGCCTGCTCATGGACCACCTCGACGCGACGGAACACGCCGGCGCGTTCGCGAGGATCGCGCAGACGCAGGGTGCCCTCGTCGCGGCATCCGCCCTCGCGACGTGCTCTGAGACGCCGCCGCCGTGCTCCCCGTTCCAGCAGCTCCTCAGACGCAAGCCGTCCCTCGTGGACGCCTACCTGGCGCAGCTGGGCGAGGGCAGCAAGGCCATGGCGGCCACCGCGCCCGTCGCGGCGTGCGGCCTCGCCACCGAACTGCTGCATCACGAGGCGGCCGCATCATCACCGGAAGAGGTCGCCGCGAAGGTCAGAGCCGTCGCGATGGACGCGTACACGCGCGTGCCCCTCGCCGGCGATGCCAAGGCGAAGCTCCCGCCCCACATCGCATCCCTGTTCCACGGGCTGGTACGCACGATGAGTTCGACGGAGTTTGCGCAGACGGCAGTCGCGCAGGCGACGAAGCAGCTCCGACGGTCGCCCGAGGCGGTCCTACCTTCCGTCGCTCGCATGCTCGCATCCGCGTCCGTCGCCAACCTCGACGGCGCGGATGGAGCCGCCATGGAGGCGCTGCGGGACTGCGTGTTGGCGCAGGTGAAGCACGCGGACGAGCGTCGAAGGGCGGCGGCGGTTGGGTGCGTCGGCGCAGTCGCCGCCGCCGGCGCGGGGATCGCCGCCAAGTCTTACTTTGACGCGATCGTATCGGAGCTCGAGAAGAAGCCCAAGGAGTGGCAGGCGCGCGCGGGGCTGTACGCCGCGCTCGGCGCGCTCGCGAAACTGCGGACAGACTCGGAGAAGGCGATCGGGTCGATGGCGGTGGAGGCGTGCGCGCAGCTGGCGGCGTCGCTGAGGTCGGAGGCTCAGCGGGACGCGAAGGAGTCCGCGACGGATGCGCTCGGTGACTGGCTCGCGCACCTCCCCGGGCCGCTCCCTAAGGACGTCACGGACGTGTGCGGCGCCGGGATCAAGGATGGCAAGGACGGCCACGGTAAGCGGGTGTTGCGCGTGCTCGTCTCCGCGTTCACCGCGAACCGGGGTTTAGCCGAGGGCGCCGGCGCCGCGTCGCTGGTGAAGGTCATATCCGCCGCCGCCAAGAATGGCGCGGCGAAGCCGTCGCAGCGCGCGGAGGGCGCGATGTCGCTGTTCATCATCGCCGCCGTCGCCGCGGTGGACGACGCCGGCGCGAGCGACGCTGCGAAGGAAGGGACGTGGACCGAGGCGATCGAACCGGGCGCCGCTTACTTTGACCCGAAAGCGGCGGCCAAGCTCGGATCCGACGACTCGGAGGTGCTCGCGCTCACGATCGCCACTTTGCTCACACACCACGGCGCGCACCTTGCCAAGGCGAAGGCTAAGGTTGCGGCGCAGCGGACGTGCGCGCTGCTGCTGCTGCATCCAACGAGCGCGGTGCGATTGGCGGCGAGACGAGGGATTCGAGCGGCGATTGAAAACGGCGACGACCCAAACGAGCTCCTCGACGCGCTCCGTCACTGGATGGCCATGGCGGAGACCCCGGGGGGATTCCCCGCGCTCTCCGCGCGGGAAGGTGACGCGAGCGACGCATCGGTGGGGTTCGCGGCTGCGAGGTGCGGGGAATTCCCGTCGCGGCTCGCGGGCTCGGCTCTCGGCGCCTTTTGCGGCTTCGAGTTGATAGGGGAGCCGACGCCGGCGGATGATTCGCGGTGCCCGTCGGTGCCCGAGTCCATCGCGGGTCTCCTGTTGCTCACGGCGCATCACCCGCTGTGCGCCGCGCCCGACGGGAGGCGCGCGGGCGCGTGGGAGGCGCTGATGGCTCGCCTCGACGCCGCGGCGGAGAAGGTGTGTGGGCCGGATCCGCGGGATTCGCTTCGCGATTCCGTGGATGAAATCTGCGCCGTCGTCGCGGGGGAGAAGGGATTAAGGTCGGATCGTCCGTCGGATCGTGACGCGGCCGTGCGCGCGGCGTTCGCGGCGGCGCGGCTCGCACCCGCCGTCGTGCTGGATGCCCTGCTGCCCGTCGCGAAGGAGATCTGCGACGCGAGTGACCACGAAGCGCTCACGTCCGACGAGGTTAAGATCTTCAACACGCAAATCGGCAAGTTGTCCACCGACGCGGTGGACGTGTTCAAAACGGAAGTTCGCGTCAACACTAACGGCCCGCGGAAGGCACGGGGTAAGTCCCGGATGGACTACGGCTCGGACTCGGACGACGACGCGCCGGTGGCGGTGTCGCTGCGCCCGAGCCAGATGACCGGTGCGAAGAAAAAGGGCCCCGGCGCCGGCGGCGCGCCGAAGGAGATGACCAAGGAGGAACTGGCGCGCCAGACGCAGATGAAGGAGGAAGCCGCGGTCCGCGCCAGGGTGCGGGCGCTCGTGGACCGCCTCACGCTTCGCCTGCGACTCACCGCCAGCCTGATGCGGGGCGGGACCCGCCGCGGCGCCGCCGCCGCTCGAGTCCCGGACATCGCCGCCGAGACCCTCCCGCTCCTTTACTCCCCCGTCTTGCCCCAGGGCTCCGGCGGCGAGTGCGCCGCCGCGATGGTCGTCGCCGCCGCGGGTGTCCCCGGGAACGCGGCGATGGGCCTCGGATTCGGCGGCGTCCCCGAGATTATCGCGGCGGCGCTTCGGCTCTCGGCGTCGTCTTTAAGCGGCTCGGCTCCGCCCCTTCCGCTGGACGCCCGCGGCGAGCCGATCGCGCCGTCCCCGACGCGGGTCACCGCGGAGGCTGCGACGCTGCAGAAGGCGCTCAAGGCTGCCGCGGAGGCTGTGGAGATGAACGACGAGGAGCCGCTCCCCGCGGCGGCGCTCTCTCTTTTATTCCCGATTTGCGCCAAGGCGTTGCTCCTCCCGGACTCGGTGCCCGCGTCCGTTCGCAAGCTCGCGCTGGACGTCCTCGCGCCGCACGCCGCGCCCGGCGTCGAGGGCCTACCCCGCGCACCCGCAACGAGGCTCGCACTCACCGTGCTGGAGACTGGCGCGCCGGCTCAGGCGGCGGCGGCGCGGCCCCTCCTCCTTGAAATCGCCGCCGGCGCCGCGGACGACGACGACGGCGGAGCCGCGGTGGCGTCCGCGCTCCGCCGCGGGGTGGAGTCGCAGTTTCGCGCGGTTCGCGCGGCGGCGCTCGCGGGGCTCCTCGCGGCGCCCGCCATCCTCGACGACGGTCCAGCGGCGCAAACGCTGTTCCTCGCGTTACACGACCCGGATGACGACAACCAGTTAACTGCCGAACAGGTATGGACCGCGTACGGCCTTGCCGACTCCAACCTCGGGGATCTAGGCGTGACGCCGGTGGACATGCTGGCGTACATCACGCACGGCGCCGCGGCGGTGCGCGACGCCGCGGTGGACGCCTTCGCGAAGGCTGTCTCTGCGAGCGACGCGGGCGTGGCGCCGGCGCTGGCCAAACTCTTCGCAACGTTTTCGCAAAATTCGCCAAAGGAGACGGAGGTGAACACGGACGATCCGTTCGCCGCGATGGACAGGAAGCGACAGATGGCGGTGTTCCCCGGAGAGGAGGCTGCGGTCCGCGGCGGTGACCCGCAGGCTCGGTCGGCGATTATGCGAGCGCTCGGCGCGGTGGCGCCGTCGCTGACCCCGCGAGATTTACCGCTGGTCAGCACGTTCCTCACCAAGGTGCTGGGTGACGACGATGAGCTCGTGCGTGACGCGGCGATGACCGCGGGGCGTGCCATGATCGAGCTGCACGGCGCCGAGCAGGTCCAGGCGCTGCTCCCGGTTTACGAAAAGTACTTTGACAAGCAAGCGGCGCAAGGAGGCGCCGACGACGAGGCTAAGAGCGACAACGTCCGCCAGGGCGTGGTCGTCTTCCTCGGAGCCCTGGCGTGCCACCTGGACGCCGCCGATCCTAAGATCCGGCAGATCCTCGCGCGGTTGGTCTCCGTGCTGTCCACGCCGTCCGAGGCTGTGCAGCGGTCCGTGTCTGACGGCCTCCCGCCGTTGATGAAATCCCTGAACGACGACGAACGAAGGGCGCTGATCGAGAGCCTTTTGGCGCAGGTGACCAACGGGGAGGGATACGCGGACAGGCGCGGCGCCGCGTTCGGACTCGCGGGCGCGGTCAAGGGGTGCGGCATATCGTCGCTAAAGGCGTACGGGGTCATGGACGCGGTCAAAGCCGCGGTGGAGGATAAGAAGAACCCCGACGCCCGGGAAGGAGCGCTGATGGCGTTTGAACTCCTCAACCTTCGACTCGGCCGATTGTTCGAGCCGTACGTCATCCACGTCCTCCCCATGCTCCTTGTGTGCTTCGGCGATCAGTCGGAGCACGTGCGGGAGGCGACGATCAGCGCCGCGCGCGCGGTCATGGGCCAGCTCTCGGCGCAGGGCGTCAAGCTCGTGTTGCCGGCGCTGATGAAGGGCCTCGAGGACAACGCGTGGCGAACGAAGCAGGGCTCCGTGCAGCTCATGGGCGCGATGGCGGCGTGCGCGCCGAAGCAGCTGAGCGCGTGCCTGCCCCAGATCGTCCCGAGGCTCAGCGAGACGCTCATCGATACCCACCCGAAGGTTGTCGACGCCGCCAACGCCGCGCTCAAGGCTATCGGCGAGGGTATCAAAAACCCGGAGATTGAGGCGCTCTCCGATTACCTCCTCGGAGCCATCGCCAAGCCCGGGGAGCTCACGCAGCCGTGCCTCGACGTCCTCCTGGAGATGACCTTCGTGAACGTGGTCGACGCGCCGTCGCTAGCGCTCATCGTCCCGATCCTGTCCAGGGGTTTGCGGGACAGACGCGCGGATCTCAAGAAAAAGGCTGCAAAAATCGCGGGTAACATGTGCGCTCTGGTCGCCGACCCGAAGGACATGAGCCCTTACGTTCCCCTCTTACTCCCCGACATCCAAAAGTCCCTCATCGACCCCATTCCGGAGGTTAGGGCCACGGCGGCGTCCGCGCTGGCATCGTTGATCCGGGGTATGGGCGGCGTGGACGAGCACTTTTCCGATTTGATCCCTTGGCTCACCGAGACGCTGCAGAGCGACGGGCCGATGACGGAGCGAAGCGGCGCGGCGCAGGGACTCGCCGAGTGCCTCGCCGTGCTCGGTTCGGAGCACTTCGAGGCGATGCTGCCGGAGATTTTGGCCGGGTGCCACCACGTCGCGCCGCATGTGCGCGAGGGCCACCTCACGCTGCTTCGGTTCCTGCCCCTCGCGCTCGGCCACCTCTTCGAGCCGCATCTGCAGGAGGCGTTGGCGGAGGTGCTCACGGGCCTCGCGGACCAGGTGGAGTCCGTCCGCGACGCAGCGCTCGCCGCCGGCCGCGTCTTCGTGGAGGAGTTTTCGCATAGCGCGCAGTCCCTCGACCTCCTCCTGCCGTCCATCGAGGATGGAATCACCGCGACGAACTGGCGCATCAGGCAGAGCGCGACGGAGCTCATGGGCTCGATGATGTTCCGCATCGCCGGCACCAGCGGCAAGGTGCTCAACCTAGAGGGCGGATCCGACGACGAGGGAATCAGCACCGAGGTGCAGGGCAGGGCGCTCACGTCAACCTTGGGCGAGCAGAGGCACCACGACCTCTTGGCAGCGGTGTATTCGCTTCGAAGCGATCCGGTTCTCGCGGTTCGCAACGCCGCTGTTCACATCTGGAAAACCGTCGTGGCCAACACGCCGCGGACGCTGCGTGTGGTCCTCCCGCGGCTCATGCGGAGGCTCATCACCGGTCTCAGCGCGGACGACGACGACAGGCGGCAGACCGCGAGCAGGTGCCTGGGCGAGCTCGTGCGCAAGCTCGGGGAGCGCGTGCTCGGCGAAGTGTTTCCCATCTTCAGCGAAGGGCTGGAGAACTCCGACGCGGCGACGCGCGAGGGCGTGTGCCTCGGCCTCGCCGAGGTGCTCGGCGCCGCGAGGAAGGAGGACTTGGAGCAGTACATCGCGGATGTCGTTCCGGTCATCCGGGACGCCCTGTGCGACGAAACGGAGGGTGTGAGGAACGCCGCGGGGTCCGCCTTTGACGCCATGTTTCGACACGGCGGCGCCGACGTCGCGGCGGATATCGTCCCCGCGCTGCTCTCCAAGCTGGAGACCGACCCGGTGGCGTTGGAAGGCCTGAAGCAGGTGCTCAGGGCCCAGCCCAAGATCTTGGGCTCGGTCCTTCCCAAGCTGGCGTCGCCTCCGATCGACGCCGCGCGAGCGGCTACGCTGGGTTCCCTCGCCGAGGTGGCCGGCCCCGCGCTTCCCCCGCACCTCGAGGTGCTCTTCCCCCCGCTCCTCGCGGCGATGGGCAGCGAGAACGTCGACGAATCCGAGGCTGCCACGGGCGCCGCGGCGGCTGTCCTCCGCGCGGTTCCCGACGAGGCGCACTATTTACTCCTACCCGAGGTTGTCAACGGGTTGGAGGATGAATCCCCGCGGGTTCGAGCAGCCGCCGCGAAACTCTGCGGCGTCTTTGCTGTCGAGGCGCCGTGCTTCGACGAGGAGGACGACGTCCCGCAGCTCATCAAGGGCCTGTTCGAGCTACTCATCGACGAGGACGAGGACGTGGTGCTCGCGGCGTGGACCGCGCTCGGAGTCGTCACGGGCGTCGTCGCGAAGGAGGACCAGGCGCGGTACCTACGGGACGTGCGGGGCGCCATCGAGACGGCGCGGGAAAAAATCCGGCGAAGGAACCGCGGAACGGGGGTTAAGGACCTGCTCATCCCCGGCCTGTGCCTGCCCAAGGGCCTCGCGCCCATCGTGCAGGTGTACCTGCAGGGTGTTTTGGTGGGGAAGAACTCGGAGGTGCGTGAGGAGGCGGCGGAGGGTTTGCGCGAGGCGGTGATGTCGACGACGACGGCGGCGATCAAGCCGCACGTGATTCCAATCACCGGTCCGCTGATTCGCATCTTGGGTGATAAGTACCCCGGGTCGGTGAAGTCCGCGATACTGGGCGCGCTCGCGGTGATGATCGAGAAGGGCGGCCTGGCGCTCAAGCCGTTCGTGCCTCAGTTACAGACGACGTTCGTGAAATGCCTCAGCGACGCTAACCGGTCGGTGCGGCAGCGCGCGGCAGCGGCGCTGGGGCGGCTCATGACTTTGCAACCCCGCGTCGACCCACTCGTCGGCGACCTCGTCACCTCACTGACGAACGTGACGGACAGGGGCGTCCGCGAGGCTATGCTACGCGCCATCGCGGGGGTATTCGCGCACGCGGGCAAGGGCGTGCAGCCCGCCACGGTGGATCGCGCCAAGGATGAGATTTTTGTAATAGCCGGCGGCGCCGCGGACGACGGCACGCGGAACGCCGCGGCGCTCGCGCTCGCGCACGTCGCCGCGTGGCTCCCCGACGATACCCGCGCGGCGCTCATCGAGCAGCTCGGCGAGCTCTCCCCGGACGCCGGCGTGGACGCGGAGGAGCGGGAGGCGAGGTCGCTCACGCTGTCGGCGCTCGCGAGGACGCGACCCGAGCTCGTGCTCGCGACGCACGCGTCCGTTACTTTAAACGGTTTAGTTCGCGCGTCCAAGGACGACGGGATCAACTCGCGCGTCGCGGCGGCGCGCGGGCTGGCGCGCATTGCGTGCGCGTCCGCGCTTCAATCCGGCGCGTCGTGCGCGTACCTTCCCAAGCTCCTCCCCGTGCTCGGCAAGTTGCTACGGGACGAAACCGCGGACGTGAGAGCCGCCGCGGCTGGCGCCACGCACAGGCTGTGCATGGAGCACGTGGACGCGGTGGGGCCGCACTTGGGCGCGTTCGTCACGCAGCTCGCTGACGTGGCGTGCGGTGATAGGTCCAAGGATGCCAGGTACTACGCCGACAGGGCTCTCCGGAGCGCGTTGCGGATCTTTGACGTTCCAGACGGTTTGACTTATGCGCAGGCGGCGCTCAAGGCGGGCGGAGTCGCGAACGGCGCGCGGGCGAAGCTGACGGACGTGGTGTTGCGCAGGTTGCAGGGCTTGCCGGACGACGAGGAGGAGGAGGCGAACAGGGCGGCGTTGGGGAGCCTCGGCGCGGACGAGGAGGACGACGACGAGGCGGTGCTGGGAGACTAAGAGTTGAAATCAGAGTTGAAGAGTCGAATCATTGAGTTTCCCGACCGATCTGCGCCGCGCTCTTCGGTGAGCCGCCATTGGGGGCGTTCGTAATTCGAAATATTTTAGACTGTTTGCATGTGGCGAAACGTTCTCAAAACTCGGTCGAACCCAAGAAATGAAGAAAGTTCATCTCAGCCGTGCTTTTTCCATCCGCTCACCCCGCTTTTCGGCCGTTTTTCAGACTGGCTCGCTGTGTTCCCAATCTGTGGCACGTGCGGCGCGACCCTCAGCCGTGAGCCGACAGAACAAACATCCGAAGGGGCGCGACCCTTCGAACAACCTTCGTCTCGCGGACCTTCTCACGTTCGCACGACGAAGATGAGCGCGAAGAGAGGGAGCCTCGACCGCGGCTCGCGTCGCCTGTCCGACGGCGGAGCCGACGACGCGGACGAGGAGCAGTACGAGGAGCACGGCCACACCTTGTCCGCAGTGCAGGGCCGGGGCATGCGTCGGGAGCTGTCGCGGCACACGTTCTTGGGGCTCGAGGGCTTCGAGGGCGAGCCCGTGGTGAACGCGGACGAGACGATGTCCGCGGGGTCACCCACGCTCTCGCCGCTCTCCACCCCATCGCACACGCTGACCGGCGCGGAGTCATCCAGCCTCTCGCGGGAAGTCGAGGCGGCCAAGCCGAAGGTGATTACCGCGTCGGACCGCCGCCCTTCCATGCCCGCGTCCGCGGGACACGCGAGGCTCGACGACCTCTTCCCGGTCCCGGAGAAGAAACCCGCGCACGCGCCGCAGCGAACGTCCGTCGAGTCCAACGACGAGGACGAGGTCACCCTCTCGTTCGCGGAGGTTGACAACCAAAGCCAAAGCCAAATCGACGAGGAATCGAAAAGCGCCCTGGAGCAGATGATGGACGCGGAGGCGCAGGCACGGGCGAACGCCAAGCTCAACAGGCCGAACAACAGGAGGCAGTCCATCGACATCGTCAACCGATCCTCTTCCTTCGGCTTAACGGGCAAGAAGCCCACGGGAGGGAACGGGGCGTCCAAGCCCAAGCCTCGCAAGAGCGTGGGTTCGGCGACGTCGTCATCCTTCGACCGCCGCGAGGCGCTTCGCGCGGTGGCTCGCGACGTCGAGTCACTCATGCTCATCTCCGAGGCGCTCTCCGCCAAGGAGATGCCGGTGCTGTCCAGGCGGCTGAGGCACGGGCTGAACAGGATCCAGGACAACGCCAGGGTGGGGTACAAAGACGAGGGTCTCCACGCGAGGAAGACGGCGGCGCTGCACAGAGTCAACCGATGGGAAATATTCAAGGAGGCTGCGCACGAGATGACGCTGGACAAGGAGGGCAGGCGCAGACTGAGCATGGCGGGCCAAGGGATCCTCGGGAAGATCCCGTCCAGTGTTCTCGAGGATCTCGACTCGTCCATGCGCGGCGGCGAAGGGCACCACCACCACGGGCACGGGCGAGGCGATACCCTCACGCTCAAGCAGCACGTCGTGCGCGCGACCGTTGTCGGATTCACCCTCCTCATCCTCTGCTGTGTACCCCACATCGTCCACCAGTACACCCCCGACGCGGGGCTCATGGCGTCCACCGGGTCCTTCACCCTCGGCGCCGAACCCGTCGACCTGCCTCTGTCGCACAAAGCCAACGGACTTTACGAAATCACGGTGGGCGCCGGCGTCTGCGAGTACCAAATGCCAGCCGCCGACTCCATACACACCAACAACACGTACTACCACGCGAAGATCGAGCTGATGCAGGACGGGACGACGCTCTTGTGGGACAAGCTCAAGCTCCACGATATGGGCATCCCATCGGGGCGAAGGAAAATGCTCGGCGTGGGCGGCGGCGGCGGCCCGACTGGCGCGGACGTCTACGATCACTTCTACTTCGATGTCAAGCCGAACCAGGGCGGCTCGAACGTACACATCAGGGCCAGCAGCAACTGTCCAGCCCCGGTCGCCGTGTCCATCGAGGCGATCACGACCGGCCCGATCGGCTCGGTGCAGCATTGGATCGCGCTCGCGCTTCTCATCGCCGTTTTCGCTTTGATCATCACCGAGGTTGTTCACCGCACGCTGATCGCGTTCATGGGCGCGGCGTGCGTGCTGTTCATCCTCGCGCTGGAGCACAGACTGCCGAGCGTGTACACGATCATGGGCTGGATGGACCACAGCACGCTGGCGCTGCTGTGGGGCATGATGGTGATCGTCGCGCTTCTGGCCAGGAGCGGCATCTTCGAGTTTTGCAGCGTGCGGCTGATCGAGTTTAGCAAAGGGGACATGTGGCGGCTCACGCTGCTGCTCATGCTCTTCGATTGCATCCTGAGTGCTTTCCTGGACAACGTGTCCACCATGCTTCTGATGGGCCCGGTGATCATATCGCTGTGCAAGGCGATCGACATGGACCCGCGGCCTATGCTCATCCCCATGGCTCTCTTCGGCAACATCGGCGGCACGGCGACGATGATCGGCGACCCGCCCAACCTCATCATCGGCAACGCGTTCAAAGAAGAGCTCGGGTTCGTGGACTTCATGCGGGTGCTCGCGCCCGGCGTGATCCTCGTCCTCTTCCCGACCCTCGCCTTCCTGAAGTATTACTACGGCAAAGCGGTTTACGGGCGGAAGATCGACGTGGACATGCAGATGCTCCGGGACAAGTACCCCATCCGCGACCACGCCTTGCTCGCGAAGTGCGGCATAATCCTCGGCTTCGTCCTCATGCTCTTCTTCCTCCACCCGGTGGTTCACTTCGAACCGGCGTACGCCGCGCTCTTCGGCGCCATCGCCATCCTGCTCATGGGCTCGACTGAAGACTTTGAGCACGCGCTCGAGAAGGTCGAGTGGGACTCGCTGCTCTTCTTCGCGGGTCTCTTCGTGTTCACCGAGGGTATCGCCGAGCTCGGGCTCCTGCGCATCATCGCCGACCAGCTCAGCGGGGTCATCGAAGGGGTGCCCGTGGCTGATCGAGCCATAGTGTCGTCGGTGTTGATCCAAATCGTCGCCGCCGTCGCCTCCGCGTTCGTGGATAACATCCCGTTCACCACGACGATGATCCCGGTGATTCGGCGGATGGCGGCGAACGTGGAGGGGCTGGAGATTCAGCCCCTCGCGTGGGCGCTGTGCTTCGGCGCGGACATGGGAGGGATGGGTACGCTCATCGGCGCCAGCGCAAACGTGGTGATGGCGGGTATCGCGGCGGAGGCTGGGTACCCGATTAGCTTCATGAGCTTCTTCAGGATCGGCTGGCCGATGATGTGGATCGCCATGTGTGTCACCGTGCCGTACCTAGTTCTCATGATCCACGTGGGATACGTGTAAAAGTACCTTTCAAGACTAGACTGTTGCAAACTTCAATAGACTCTGGCTGGCTGGGTTCCAATTTTTTAATCTCATTTTAAAACGGAAGGCTCCAACACCGGAGGCGTAACTCTTAGTGCTAGGTGCTACTTTACAACACTTTCTCCGTCGCTTCAGTGAGGAGGTCGATCAGGTCCTGGTCTTTCGAGAACTCCATGGCATAATCCAGCGGTGTCTTTCCGTGTTTATTGGTCAGAAGGGGGTCGGCTCCATACTCCAGCAGAAGCTTGCCGAGTTTTACCCTCTCATTACAGTACGGACGCGAGGCATACGGAAGGGCTGCGTGGTGTAACGGCGCCTGGCCAAAACGTGTATCCTGACCGTTCGGGTCTGCGCCTGCATCCAGTAATATCTTCACGACATCGGCGCGGGGGACATTAATACAGCCTGTGTAATAACCCAAAACGTTCTCGAAATTTAATCCCAATCCATCCCCTTCGTCGAAAGCCACTTTCAAGGTTACGTCCGCGCCCGCCTCCAAGAGCAAGGATACAAGTTTTAGCGAAGCACTCGCGGAGAGACTGTAAACAGCGAAGTCCAAGGGCGTAGCACCGCCGTTGGGCTTCGGTAGCTGCGCCCTTGAGTTCACATCGGCACCGGCCTCCAACAAAAGCTTCGCGGCTTCAAGATTTGAATACTGCGCGGCCACGTGAAGGGCAGTAATAAGTCCGTGTTGGCTGGGCTTTGCTTTCTCTCTCGACCTTTCCTCGAGGTCCGCACCCGAGCTTATGAGCGCCTTGATCGCCTTCACGTTGTTGAAAGCCGAACAAATATGAAGCGGTGGAAAGACCGATGTAATGCTATGGAGCTTCGCGAAGTCTTCTGCCTTCTCATCCAGCGACCTCACGGCCTCCACGCTCCACACCGCGGCGTTGTAGGACTTGTTCACTGTGGCCAGTATAAGGGTCTCGTGCATCCCGAGCTTGGGCATCACGTGCGTCCTGAAAACCTCGGGCAGCTCCTCGGCGACGGCGACGAACACCGATATCTCGCCGCGGCGGATCTTCTCGACGATCGGCTCGGTCTTACGTCGCTTGCTTCGCGTCTCCATGGCGCCGTTTGAAGTGTTGTTGCTTTTTCTGGGAACTCTCAATAAAGGTCATGGCTAATTCTCGTGATCATTAAAAATTGTCCTCTAGTCCGACGCCGCGGCCTGCTTCTCCAGCCCCGCGGAGGCCTCCTCCCAAGTGGCCTGCAGGTTGCACATCTTCTTGATCAGCGTCAGCACGTCGTCGACTCGTAAAACCCTGAATTCACTCTGATTCCTCACCTGAGCGCGCGCGGCGGGGCGTCCGTAGGGATCATGCACGGGTCCCTCCTCGCGAAGTGCACGTCGTCTATTTTCTTGAGCGTCTCCTCGCTCAGCGTCACCAGGTCGGCGTCGAACGCGTCGATGTTCTCCTTGAGCTGTTCCATCGTGGTCGCGCCGATGATGGTTGAAGTGCAGTACCACCGGGTTCGGCACCACGCCAGCGAGAGCGTCGCGAGAGACACCCCCGCCTCCTTCGCGATGGCCTCGTACGCCTCCGTCGCCTCCACGCACGGCGCGTTCAGGTACCTCTGCATGAACGCGGGGAACTTCACCAGTCGCCCCTCCGCCGGCGCTTTCCCGTGCAGATACTTTCCCGACAGAGCGCCGCCCGCGAGCGGTGTCCACGGGAGGAGTCCGATGTTGTAGTGGCTCGGCGCGCACGCCTCCGCCAGCTCTGTCTCGAACGTGCGGTGAAGGAGGCAGAACGAGTTCTGGATGGACACGGGCCGTGGGACCCCGAGCTCATCCGCGGCGCGGACAAACTCGCAGACGCCATACGTTGTCTCGTTGCTCAAACCGTAGTGCCTGATCTTCCCGGCGGCGATGAGCTCGCCGAGCGCCGCGACGGTTTCCTTGATGGGCACCGCGTCGCGCTCCTTGGTCGGGTCGTACACGCTCTGGCCGAAGTTTGGGGCGTATCGGTCGGGCCAGTGGAGCTGGTAGAGGTCGATGTAGTCCGTCCTGAGCCTCCTGAGCGACGCGTCGCAGGCCATGAGGACGGATTCGCGGTCGAGGCGGCAGTCGGCGCTGGGCTTGGGTGCCACGAAGCGGTTACCGCCGGTCTCGGATCCCGGGTTGAAGCCCGCGATCTTGGTCGCGAGGATGATTTCGGACCGAAGCGTGGGGTTCTTCTCGATCCACGTGCCGATGTACTCCTCCGTCGTCCCTGGTTTCCAACCGGCAGCCGATGACGGCACGGGATACATTTCAGCGGTATCGATGAAGTTGACGCCGCGCTCCTTGACGGCGTAGTCCAGCTGTGCGTGCGCGTCCTCCTCGGTGTTTTGGACCCCGAAAGTCATTGTGCCGAGGCACACCTCGGTGACCATCAGGGCCTGGCCATCAGGGCCTTTTGCCGAACCGAGGGGACGTGCCTTTGGCAGCTTCTTCGTCGTCATTTTCTTCTCGGAAGTGGCCACGGTGTTGGAAGCGGCGCGTGTGGTGACGGCGCGTCGGGCGGTGGACCTCTGAACGCGAGAGGCGGAGCGGTAGAGGGCGAGTGAGACTGTGTGGGCGCGGACACCGATCGCCGCAGCCAGCATGCTTGTAAAGTGAGCGCTGGATGACCGTCCCTTCGCTTTTTGGTCGACGTCATCCAGTCACGTGATCGCGTTATGGCGTGGCGTTATTTGGGCAAAAATGGAAGACTCCCGAACCGCCGCCTCCGCCGCCTCCATTCGCTGCGGCGCACGGGGCGCGAGCGAGGGGATATCGGACATGGGGGTCACCGACAAAGTGTTCCGATCCTTCGGGGTCAGCGAGTACAAGCGGGTCGCCGAGGCGGACGAAACGCGCGCGTCCAGCCCATCGCCCGTCGGGAGGCCGGGAGGTGGGCACGCGAGCGTCCAGTTCCGAGGACGTAACGAACACGGCGTGATCGGCAAGGTGCTGTACACGTGGGTCACCCCGTTCCTGAAGCTCGGGCTGGAGAAGGAGCAGCTAGATCTGGATGACCTACTCCCGCTGCCACCCGCGTACCTCGCGAGCAACAACGCGCCGAGGTTCGAGCACGAGCTGGAGGTGTCGATGGACAAGGAGGAGGCACGGATCAACTCGTACGTAAATGATTTCGCCACGCCGGAGGAGAAGAAGAGGCGCGAGCCCTTCCTTCCCGCGCTGACCTGGCCGCTGTGGAGGTGCTTCGGAGCGACGATCCTGACCGGGTCCTTCTTCAAGCTCCTCAACGATCTCATCCAGTTCCTACCCGCCGTCGTCCTCGGCGGATTCCTCCGGTACATCGCGGGCAAGCCCCATTACCTCAGCGGGCTCAACCTCTCGGACGACGAGTACGGCGTCATCTACTGCGTCCTAATGTTCATCCTGCCGGTGCTGAGGACGCTGTGCGAGCAGGTCTACTTCTACTACGCGCAGGCCTCGGGTATCTGCATCAAAGGGTCGCTGTCGACGTCGGTGTACCGCAAGACTATGCGGCTGAGCGCGGCGGGTCGCGACGGCAGCACCACCGGCGAAGTGCTCAACCACATGCAGCTCGACGCGCAGCGGGTCGGTGACTTGATGCTGTTCATCAACGTGCTGTGGTCCGGTGTGCTGCAGACGTTGGGGTACATGGCGCTGCTGTACTACTACATAGGCTGGGCGGCCATCGGGGGATTCGCCATCATGGTGTTCCTGGTCCCGCTGCAAAAGTATTTTTTCAAGGTCATTGCGGCGCTTCGAGGGGATCAGATGAAGCTGACGGACAGGCGCGTGAAGCTGCAGAACGAAGCCCTGAGCGGCGTGAAGATCTTGAAGCTGAACGCGTGGGAGGACCCGACGCGCGAGGAGGTGGAAGGCGTGCGCGGGGAGGAGATCAAGAAGGGTGAGAAGATTGCCAACGTCAACGCCGTGAACATGTCCATCATGAACACGGGCCCGACGCTCGTGGCGCTCGCCGCGTTCGGCATCTACGCTGGCATCATGAAGAAGCCCATGCTCCCCGAGGTCATCTTCCCGGCGCTCACGCTCTTCTCGCTGCTTCGGTTCCCCGTCATGTTCTACCCGAGGTGTCTGTCGCTGTGCGCAGACGCCATCGTGGCGTTGCGCCGCCTGCAAAAGTATTTCTTACTTCCCGAGGCGGCGGCGACGACGATGGAACTCGGAGCCGACGTGGACGACAAAAAGGGTCAGGGTCCGGCGACACGTAACGGCGCGAGTAACGGTGCGGGACACGACGACGAGGACGACGAGGACGTGAGCGTACGCTCCAACCTTCGTCAGTCCATCGGCGGGATCAAATCGAACGAGGTTGAACTCTCGGACATGAGATCGCCGGGTCCTTCCAGGCGAGGGGCCTCGATCGCGCGCGAGCGATCGCAGTCGGTTTCCGAGCCCGACGCGCTCGTCGCGTCCATCTCCGGCGGGCACTTCAACTGGACCGCGCCCGGACCCACCGAGCAGGCCTTCCTCAAGGACATAAACCTGGAGCTGCGGAGAGGTCAGCTCACCGTGGTGGTCGGGCCCGTGGGCAGCGGAAAGTCGGCTGTCATCTCCGCGCTCCTCGGGGACATGCACCAGTGCGACGGACCGGACGGCGCTCCGGGCATTTGCGGCGCCCCCAACATCCACGGGACGGTCGCCTACGTCGCGCAGGTTGCCTGGGTACAATCCCTCTCGCTCAAAGATAACGTCCTATTCGGCAAAACCATGGACACCGATCGGTACCGAGAGGCGCTCGACGTGGCGTGCATGGGCGCCGACGTGACGCAGCTCCCGCACGGCGACGAGACGGAGATTGGCGAGAAAGGTATCACGCTCTCAGGCGGGCAAAAGCAGCGCACGGCGATCGCCAGAGCGGTTTACGCGGATGCGGATCTCGTCGTCATGGACGATCCGTTGTCGGCGCTGGACGCTCACGTGGGCAAAGACCTCTTTCGCAAGTGCGTCCGCGGCGCGCTACGGACGAAAGCTGTGCTGTTAGTCACGCACCAGCTGCAGTTCGTGAACCAGGCTGACCACGTCATCGTCATGTCCCAGGGGAAGATCGCCGAGCGCGGTACGTACGACGAGTTAGTGTCCAAAGATAAAGGCGCGTTCAAGGCGCTCATGGAGTCGTACCACGGCGAGGGGTCGGACTCGGAATCTGACGAACCCAACGACGAAACGAAGAAGGAGGGTGCCGAGGAGGGTGCCGAGGAGGGTGCCGACACAACGAACGAGGGCGGCGAGTCATCCGACGAGGAGGCTCGCCTCGGGGAGCTGACCGAATCCGCGGCGGCTACCAAGGAGGGCGCGCCGGGCCCAGAGGCGGGGTCGAGCGGGAAAAGATTTTCGCGAGAAGATTCGCGAAAGAGTAAGGACCTCGGGAAAGAGATCAAGGCTACGATGGAGATACCGGTCGCCAGTAACACAATCACGAAGGAGGCCAGGGGCGAGGGTGCCATCTCGTTCAAGACTTACAAGACCTACGTCAGCAAGATGGGCTCCCGCGCGTGGCTTTTATTTCTCCTCTTCATGGTCACCTTCGAGCGGCTGCTCTCCGTGTACACCAGCGTGTGGCTGGCGTACTGGTCCGAGGACCACTATAATCTCCCGCAGGGTGACTACCTGGCCATATACGCGGGCATCGGCATCGGCGGGGCGGTGGTGTCCTGGGCGAGGACGTTCATGTGGGCGCTCGCGAGCCTAGCCGCCGCGAACAAGCTTCACCTGGCTCTCTTCCAGGCGACGCTGAGCACCAGGCTGTCCTTCTTCGACGTCACTCCGCTCGGCCGCGTGATTCAGCGGTTCACCAAGGACACCGCCGTGCTGGACAACACGCTGGGTAACAGCGTGGCGTCGTTCACGTCCTTCGGCTTGCTCCTGTTGGGTACCCTCGCGGTGATGGCGTGGGTGATGCCGGCGCTGGTCCCGTGCCTGGTGCCCATAGGCGCGCTCTACTTTTACGTGCAGTACTTCTTCAGGCCCGGGTACAGGGAGGCGAAACGGCTGGACGGCATCAGCGGCTCGCCCGTGTACGCGCACTTCGGCGAGACCCTCACGGGCATCTCCACTATTCGCGCGTTCGGCCATCAGACGCGGTTCATCGACGAGAACGAGTCGAGGATATCGATCAACCAGCGGGCGGATTACACGCAGAAATGCGGATGCGACCGGTGGCTACCGGTGCGCCTGGAAACGATCGGGAACTCGATCACCTTAGTCGTGGCGATCCTCGGCGTGTGGCAACGGGGCAGTACGTACGCGGCGCTCGTGGGTCTGACGCTCAGCTACGCCATCGACATGACCGGGCTGCTTTCGTGGCTCATCCGCGTCATCTCCGAGCTCGAGTCCAACATGGTGAGCGTGGAGAGAATCTCAGAGTACACCGAGCTCGAGACGGAGGAGTCCACGGGCGCGATCGTCAAGCCGGGCGGCGCGAAGAGGCCGCCGCCCGGATGGCCCCCCAAGGGTGCCATATCGTTCGAACGGCTGGAGATGAGGTACCGCCCGGGCTTACCCCTGGTGCTGAAGGGCGTCTCTTTCGACGTCAAAGCCGGCGAGAAGGTTGGCATCTGCGGCCGCACCGGCAGCGGCAAGAGCTCCCTCATCGTCGCGCTGTGGCGCCTCGTGGAGCCCTGCGGCGGCCGCGTCTGGATCGACGGCACCGACGTCGGAACCCTGACCCTCAAGGACCTCCGATCGCGGATCACGTGCATACCCCAGGATCCCATCCTCTTCTCGGGCAACGTGCGCGATAACCTCGACCCGTTTAAGCAACACGGCGACCAAGAGCTATGGTTCGCGCTCGAGGCTGTCCAGCTCAAGCAGGCGGTCGGCGAACACGGCGTGGGTCTCGCGGCGCCCGTCGCGGAGTACGGCGAGAACTACAGCGCCGGTCAACGGCAGATGCTCTGCCTGGCGAGGGCGCTTTTACGAGATACCAAAATCGTGTGCCTGGACGAGGCGACGGCGTCGGTGGACCTCGAGACGGACAAGGTGATGCAGGACGTCATCGCGGACCAGTTCGAGACGCGCACGATCTTGACCATCGCGCACCGCATCAACACCATCATCGAGAACGACAAGGTGGTGTGCCTGGAGCAGGGTAAGCTGCAGCGGATGGACTCGCCGGCGGCGATGCTTCGGGATCCTGAGAGCATGTTCGCGAAATTGGTCGCCGAGACTGGCGAGCAGTCCGCGAGAAACTTGCGTACACGGGCGGAGGAGTGCGACGCCGCGCGCGTCGCGGGGTTGCCGATTCGTAGGGTCGGCAGCAAGGATAGGCTCAAACCGGTGGGCAGCAAGGAGAACTTGGCCTCGCCCTTGGGCAAGTGACGACGGGATCTAACCGAGAAATAATTACAATATGAATACTACCGGACAACGAAAGTGCCCTTCCAACTCCACTGCCCTTTTAACTCCACACCCGCGTCGTGTTTACATGTTCCAAGGGGCAGTCTGGGAGCCGAAGAAGTTGTGGGAGGGGTCGGAGACGTGCGCGGAGAGGTTCGCGACGGGTCCGACGCCGGTGTACGCCTGCTGCGCGAGGCATCCGAGGAACGCTCCCATGGCGAGGCGGCAGTGCTTGAGCTCCTTGATCTTCATCTCCTCCATGTCGACCTTCTCGGAGAACTTGAGGGGATCGAAGCGGCCGCCGGGGTAGACGCCAACGTCGGCGGGGGAGGGGAAGCCCTTGGGGGGCGCGGTGAGGCCGCCGCGGTACGCCTCGGCGAGACCCATGAAAATCACCTCGAAGGCGAGCACCGCCCAGAAGGAGGGGAGGCCCGAGCCCTCGGGGGCGAGGGGCGCGATGGCGCCGGGGAAGTAGTAGTTCTCGAGGCAGGACTCGGGGGTGCACAGGGCACCGGTGTCGTACCAGGGCACGCCGGTGGCCTGCTCCTGCGCCACGATGCCGGGGATGGCGAGCATCGCCCACCTGCCGTGGATAACCTCGTACTCGGCCGCCTTGTTCATGGACAGGACGTCGTCGTTGCCGAGGGGGGAGGTCTTGTCCGCGTCGGCGGCGCCGGGGTAGGTTCCGGGCTCCTGTTGGAACGAAACGGAGTCGCGAGGTCAGGCAAAGGGTCGAGATGCGGCGCGGTATTCGCGCGGTAAAGCCGGTTCGTTACGCGGCCCGCGGAAAATATATAAATGGGACGATCGGGAATCAACTCACCGGCCACATGTTGGCCTGCACCTTGACGGCGCCGCGGCGGGCGACGGTCTTGCGCCCCTGGGTGGGGACGGCGACCTTGGTGAGGGAAGCGGACATGGTCATGGCGGACATTTTGGTATGTACCGTGTGTAGACGGTTTGGTGTGTGCGGGAATGGAGATCCGCGTCCGCGAAAAAGCCGTTTTTTGCACGAGTTGTGAATCCCGAAAAAACGGGCCAATGGCGGAGCTGAACAATCTCGGTTTCAGCCAATGAGAGACCGCCATCGGCCTGACTGGCCCCCATACAGATTCACTGAACAGAGATTCAGAGATTCAGAGATGCTGCTCGGGCTGCTCGCGGGCATCGGCCTCGAGCGAGAAGGCACCTCCCCGCCAAAAAGTTGCGCGCACGACCTAGGAGTGGTGCGGTGGGGATCTCAATGGGGCCATCGAGCGCGGGATCACGCGTTTGCGATGGCGATGGCGCGATGGCGCCAGAGTCCCATTACGAGGAAGCCCATGCGCGCATACTCGAGTTGGTCGCCATGGACGCGATCTGCCCGCTTGACGACGCCGACCAGATCTACCCAGACGCCGAGGACAGGGACAACGGGAGCGCGGGATCGATGGAACGCACACGAACACAACGACTCGTGGACGCCGCACGCGCGGGGCGGGACGCCGCACACGCGTACCGGGACGCCGCACGCGCGGACTTCGAACGCGCGGACGCCGCGCGTCGCCGCGTCGCGCACCTCGCCGCGACGACAGCACGTGGGTCCATCGCGAGGGTGCCGTGCGCGGCGCACCTGCACCCCGGCACCGCGGTGGTCGTCGGGGGCATGGTCCTTGACGTGACCGCCTCCCCGGGCCCACACGCGCGACTCCGCCGTGGCTCATCCACCCCCGGCGCCGTCCTCCAGAACCCCGGCGGTGTCGGCCGCAACATCGCCGAGGGCCTCGCGCGTCTCGTCGGCGACGCCGGCCCGGCGCCGCTGCTCATCTCCGCGGTGGGCGACGACGTCGCGGGCCGCGTCCTGATCGACGCGTGGCGCGCTCTGGGCGCGGACACGCGCGGCGTGCGCGTGTGCACCGGCGCGTCCACGCCCGTCGTCGCGACGGTCCTCGACCACGACGGCGAGGTTGCCGCGTCCGTCGCGGATACGCTAACCGCCGAGACGGGTTTGGACGCGGATTGGATCGCAAAACACGCCGACGCCGTCGGCCGCGCGACGGTGCTCGTCCTCGACGGTAACTGCGCTGAATCCACGATCGCCGCCGCGGTGGACTCGGCGGAACGCGTGGTGGGTCCGTGGGCGAACGGCGAGCAGAAGCCGCTGGTGTGGTTCGAGCCGGTGTCGGTGGCCAAGTCGATTCGGGCGACGAACGTTTTGGCAAAGTTAGACTTTGTCTCGCCAAACGCGGGCGAGTGTCGCGCGATGGCCAACGCGGTCCGCGCGCGCCAGGGCGTCGCGCCGTTACCCATGGACTCGAGCGTGTTCGAGTTTCGAAACATCGACGACGCGGTGTCGACGATGTGCGACGACGTGGGGACGTTGTTGAGGGCGGGGGTGAGACGGGTGGTGTTGACGCTCGGGTCGTTGGGTTGCGTGTTGGTAAAAAGCGACGGCGGCTATGGATCATGGCGGCACGTCCCCGCGCTGACGGACGGGGCCGGGCGTCCCCCGCTGCGTAGCCTCGTGGGCGCGGGGGATGCGCTGGTGGCGGGTGCGGTCGCCGCGTTGATGGCGGGGCGGGAGGAGGAGGCGGCGATGGCCGTCGGCGTCGCGAGCGCGAGGCGAGCGGCGGAGGCGGATGGGCCCGTGCATTCGGGTCATTCGCTCAAGTCGCTGGAGCGCGACGCGGCGGGGTCGGCGGCGCGGGTTCGGACGGTGCGAGGGGAGGGTGCGCGTCGTGAGTCGATGACGTCCGGGTGCGGGTGATCGATGACGGTACACATTCATAGCGGTTAGTCACCGAGTCTCTAGTCTCTAATTAGGAGCCGACTTGATTCAGTCAGTCTCGGGGGATTCTTCGATTGATTTGGTTCTCAGATGCCCACGCCCGGGGGGGGCTTCTTGGAGGTGGTGGGCACCCACGTGCGCGTCATTCCCGTGGGTTTGATCACCGTCTTCCACGTCCCCGGTCCCTTGACCTCCCAGGGTTTCGGCCGCGACCTCCAGTCGTTGGGCTTCTTCGCGTCCTCCCGCGCCAAACGATCCGCCTCCGCTTTCGCGGCCTCAGCCCTCTCCGCCTCGACCTCAGCCTCCTTCTTCGCCTTGAGGTCCACGCCGAAGGTGGTGGCCCACTTCTCCTTGATCCGACGTTCGCTCTTGCACTGCTCGTCCCAGAAGCCGGTGCCGCCGCTGCTGCCGTAGATCCACGACATGTCGGTGCCGCCGCGTTCGCGTCGCGCGCAATGGTCCCGCGATTCCAAAAGGGGGATTCTCAAGGGCTTCCCGACAAAAAATTGGATCCGCCCAGGAAACGCCCCGTTGCAGAAGAAACAAGAGGGGCCCCCACCGCGCGCTGAGGCCACGTCCCGATGCGCGCGGCGAGTCTCGTCCGACGCGACGCGCCGTCGAGCGATGTCCAGGGATCGACCTCTCACCCCAACGAGGCTCGTGATCCTCCTCGCGGTGCTCACGGCGCCCACACCGGCGCGTCGGGGGGGCGCGTTCGATTTCAACAACGGGTTGGTGCAAATCGCGTCAGCCGCGACGAACACGGCGGACGATAACCCCCTGAGCATCACCGAGTCGACGACCACCGACGGGCGGGTGTGCTCGGTGGGTCCGTACGGCTGGTTCTGCGACCCGCCCGCGGTGGACAACGACGTGACCTACTACACCCCGCCCGAGGGAGGGTACAAGGGGTACCTCGACCAAAACAGGCTCCTCGGCGCGGTGCCCGAGGGCCTCCCGCCGCTGTGCATCGACACGTGCACCGACGACTGCAGGCCGCCGTGCCCGGTGGAGTGCGTCAAGACCAAGTTCAACACGAGGAGCGTGGCGCTGGAGACGGGCACCGCGGGGGTCAGGGTGGCGCACCAGTTCTTCGTCAACCCCTACAACGGCAGCGACGCGCACCCGGGGACGAGGGAACGGCCGTGGGAGACGCTGAAGCGAGCGGAGGCGCAGGGGCGGTTCCTGAGGGTGCAAAACACGGAAGCGCCGGACAGCGTCAAGCTGCTGGAGCCCGTGCAGATATGGATCAGGAGCTTCGACCCATCGCAGCTCGAGGACCCGAAGGCCCAGATGGAGAACGCC
>MDSX01046616.1_pt1 | contig 24725 bp, 24 predicted proteins | sample 811141 | NCBI WGS metagenome assembly MDSX01 (sample SAMN05326642, study PRJNA326480) | marine metagenome | isolation source: seawater | place: Atlantic Ocean: South East | collected 2010
CGTAGATTTGGATAGGACCCTCTCCAACCTTAGAGGGGAGGGGGAAGATGGGAAGCCACTAGCGGAAGACGATCCAGATGCCGCCATACATAACCGCTGGAAGTGGGAAGTAGAAAATCCGGAGGATTACCTGCCGGAACACCTCGAGGTCAGGTGCCCCCATTGCGGTAGTCCAGAAATTGAGGATGAACATGGAAATGTCTACCCCACGGAGGTTGAGGACAGGCTTAGCACATTCGACAGAGATGGTAACCCAAGGCCAGGAGTTGTCGTGGAGAGGCATCTTATTGATGGTGATGTAACGATTTTCAATCGTCAACCATCACTACATAGGATGTCTATGCTAGTCCACGAAATCCGAGTCATGGAAGGAAAGACATTCAGATTCAATCTAGCTGATTGTACCCCCTACAATGCAGATTTTGACGGCGATGAGATGAACTTACACGTGATTCAGAGTGAGGAAGCTAGAGCCGAGGCCAGAATCCTCATGAGAGTTCAGGAGCACATTATATCCCCTAGATACGGAGGTAGTGTGATTGGTGGTATTCACGACCATATCACTGGTGCTTTCCTGCTCACACACGGTGAAGCATTCCTGCCTATGCCCGTTGCACTGGATGTCCTGAGCTCTATTGGGTGGGAGGGAGATCTCCCACCAACAGTAGAGAGAAATGGACAGACAGGACTATTGGGCAACGAAGTATTCAGCCTACTTGTCAAGGGCGGTTTCTCTCTTAACTTCAAGAATCGCGCCGGAGAAGAAGTGAAGGTCACTCAAGGAGACGTCTCAGGTTCTATCGATAAGAGGGGCATTGGGGCTGAGGATGGGAGGCTGCTTGACGCGGTCGTCCAGACCCATGGAACAGATCTGGGTGCCGACTTCATCAATAAGATGACAAAGATGACAATAGCAATATGCACTGCAATGGGCTTCACTACTGGGATAGATGACGAAGATCTACCTCCAGAGGCCAAGGAAGAAATAGAGAGAATCAACTCTGAAGCTAGCTCCAATGTAGATGCCGAACTGGAGAAGTTCGGAAAGGACGGAAGGAAATATGAGGCTAGACCGGGCAGAACACCACACGAGACTCTTGAAGAAAACATCCTGACAATACTCGATGCTGCAAAGGCAGAAACGGGTAACGTCGCTAAGGCACTACTTGGTGATGACAACTCTGCTGTCCTTATGGCAACATCTGGGGCCAGGGGCTCGATGGACAACCTTGCAATGATGGCTGGGTCCATTGGTCAGCCAAAAGTAAGAGGAAAGAGGCTAGAGAGGGGCTATCAAGATAGGGTTCTATCTCATTTCCCTAGGAAGGTTAAGGGGGCCAAGGAGAAGGGGTTCGTATCCTCATCATTCAAGAGAGGCTTGGAACCAACCGAGTTCTTCATGCTTTCAGTGTCAGGTAGGGAATCACTAGTTGACACAGCAGTCAGAACGAGTAAATCCGGTTATATGCAGAGAAGGCTAATCAATGCAATGGACGATCTCAAGGTATCTAATGATTCAATGGCCTCTGTAAGAAATACTGCAAACCGAATCATCCAGTTCGAATATGGCGAGGACGGAACCGATCCGGCCCGAAGTAGGAAGGGCAGCCCATTCGATGTCGATCAAGTACTCAACGATGCGCTAGGGGGTGGCAACTGATGGTAGTTAAGAGTGCAACCAAGAAGAAGTTGATGGACCTAGGGATAGAAGAGGAATACGCCCACAAGTTAGCGGATGATCGCAAATGGGATGATGTCAAGGGACTATCTCCCGGGCAGATCGCTCAGATCTGTGGAATCGACTCTGGAACATCTCAGAGAATCCACGATGTTATGGCTAGCTCAGTTAAGTCCAGCCGAGCCTCCGCAGCAAGTTCAGAGAAGACCATCGTTCGAAGGAGGACAGTCTCGAGAACTAGGCGAATGAAACGCTCTCTTCCCCTGCAGGAATACGACTATGATACGAAAATGAAGCAGCTGTTCCGTGACGTCGATAGCGAAGACGAGATATTTATCCAACTTAGCAAAGCCGCTGAGGAAAGTGAGTCAAACCTGACTCCTCGGATGATAGACCAACTGGTCCAGGGGCTTCACAGTAGAGGGGAAAAGAAGGTAACTCCAGCCAAGGCTAAGAAAATAATCAACTCTGCAAGCAACTTCTACAACGATGCAAAAGCAGTTCCACACGAGGCAGTAGGAATTACCACTGCACAGTCAATTGGTGAGCCCGGGACACAGATGACAATGCGTACATTCCACTATGCTGGAGTAGCTACTGTGAACGTGACCCAGGGTCTCCCAAGGATAATTGAGATAGTGGACGCCCGGAAGGTCCCCCAGACTCCGACCATGATAATTTACATGGACGAGAAGAACTCGAAGGGAAAGCCACTTAGGACGAATGAAAAACTTGTAAGAGACTTGGCTGCTTCCATAGAGACAACTACTGCTATGGACATAGCGACCATTGATGTCGATGTTGCCCAGAGAAACATAGTACTTCAGTTAAACAACAAAAATATGAAGCTCAAGAAAATGACAGGCGCAGAGGTCAGAGACAAGCTCTCACGAGCACTAAGACTGTACGTTCAGGCCGATGACGAAGACCGCCCCAAGTCCCTTAGGATTATTCCAGGGGTATCGAAGGAGGAAGATCTTGCATCTCTTGCATCCGATCCTCCAACTTACACTGCTCTCCTGCAACTCGAGGACAAGATCAAGAAACTAAGATTGAAGGGACTTCCCGGCATTAGCAGAGCTACAGTCCAGGGACCAATGTCAGAAACTGGAGAATATTATATTTCCACTATTGGCTCCAATCTTTCCAAGGTCAGTGAGTTTGATGGAGTAGATCGCTCAAGGACTTATACAAACAACATAAACGAGATACACGACTATCTCGGAATCGAGGCTGCACGACAGGCAATAATTAACGAGATGTGGGACACGCTTGAGGGGGCTGGACTCGATGTGGACGTAAGGCACCTGATTATGGTTTCAGATGTTATGACCACAGGAGGCGAGGTTAGAGCAATCGGAAGACACGGAGTTAGCGGGACTAAGCACTCGATCCTAGCCCGTTCGGCTTTCGAGGTTACAGTAACACACCTGCTTAAAGCCGGTGTAATTGGTGAAAGGGACAACCTTTCTGGCGTTACCGAGAACATCATTGTCGGACAACCAGTAGCCCTGGGGACAGGAAGCGTAGAGCTCTTCTACATCCCCGAGGAAAATAATTGAGGCGTTAATATGGACATAGGTAGGCAACTGAAGCAAGGAATAAACTCCGGAGAAATCGTCTTCGGTCAAAGGCAGACTACATCACAATGCACTAGAGGTGCCGCTAAGTTAGTTTTAGTTGCCTCGAATTGTCCAGAGTCTTTCATCGATCATTTGAGGAATTCCCACCCTTCGGTACCAATACACCAGGTTACCATGGTCAACCGACAGCTGGGGGCTGCATGTGGTAAGCCATTCCCTGTCAGTTCTCTGTGTGTAATTGAACCTGGGCAGAGTGATCTGTTACAACTGGCCCCAAACGTCTGATTAAGAAATCAGGGTCCTAGGCTCTAATCTTGGCGTTCCATTGAAAGACGTAGCCTTCTGCCTGTGGCTATGGAGCAAATATTGCGTGCTCTACTTAGTATTAGGTCTCCGGACTTCGAACCTATGGAGTTGCCTTCATCGCAGTCTTCATTCAAATCTATTGGTATGGCCACTTCTATCCACGATTTTGATATTCATTCTAGAAGAATATTCATCTGGCACGCTGCTGCAGGCATTCTTCCCATTACTAGAAGCGAGTTAGACCGGTTTGAGATGGATTCGCCAAAAGGCTTCCACCTAATCCTCAGTGAGCGTACAACTCATCCCGATTGCGAGCCTATTGACGAATCTAAAATTCAGATTGTTTCTCCTAACCAGATTTCTCTCTGGATTGGAGGTGCGGTTCTTTCAGGCGAACTCGTTGCTTCGATTGCTCAGGAAGAGTCAAAACATGAAGAGCCCAATCTTGCTTCAATTCAATCCAATGAGCAGGAAATCCAAGTTCTCAGATCTAAGATTGACATAGAATCTTGGTCCGAGAGCCGAGGAATCGAGGGATTTTCCTCATCACCCATGTTACTAGAGGCACTGATTTGGAAAGTTTCAGGTGATTTGCATGGTCCTAGCGGAAGTAGTGAAAAGGGCGAATGGACAATACTAGAGGACCCATGGTCTCAGAGGCTTAGCATCATCGGGAACTCAGAAAAAATGCACATTGCTCCCAAACTTAGGTCTGCAAGCCCTCCCAATGAGAATTGGCTGAGCGAAGATAGGCTAAAAATAGAGATTTCCAAGATAGTTGAGGAGAGGAGGAGGGGCGACTCTGGTGAGATGAGTATATCTGGATCAGTCAGGAGCATGCTACTCGAAAAATGGGTTTTGGATACGCCTATGGCGTCGATTGAGCAATTCAGAACATTCATTCCGGGCTGGTTGATAAATCTCGACTCAGAGAAGATTCTCCATGGCAGGAATGGCCGTCTTTACGACTTAGTTTCGCTGAAGTAGCATCATATCCTCATCAGAAAGGGTGTCTCCCTTCATTAGCCTGGACATCAAGTCCGAAACCTCCACTCTATCTTCCTCTTGTTCCTTCTTAGAACCAGACAGTTTCAGGATGTCCTGCATTGAATGTATGCACCTTAATGAAATGATATACTTGTTATGCAACTCATCAGCTTCCGACTTGGTAGAAGTTAGACCCAGATGCTCGGAATTTGCTAGTCCTCTCAATCTATCTACTTCATTTGATAATTCCATCATTAGTGAATGCGCCTCTTCGGATTTTTCAGATGCATCAGTGACGGCATCATGTGCTTTCTGCTGCTTTTTTTCGGCCTGTCTCACTTCTCTTAGAACGCTTGAACTACTGACTTCCTCCTCTTTCTTGAGTCTTTTGAAATCTGTTTGAAGCTTCTTCATCTTAGCGAAGAAATCCTTCTCCTTACTAGGACTAATCTGTCCAGTCTGATGGCGCCACTCAAGTTTATTCATCTGTTCTCTAATGCCTCTCGAGCTGGGGCCGCTTCTCTTCTTCCCCGACTCGCTACCATTCTGCTCCACCGAAATCCTTAGTTTTGATCTAACTTCTTTCAACTCGTTTGTTTTCTCTAGTCTTATTTTTCTCAATTCAGCTACCTTGCTATTCGCCTCGTTCCTCAGACTCTTCTGCTTCTGAACTTCCGTGATCAACTGCTTTACCTGTAGATTGATTTCATTCCTTTTATCCAACTGTCCCCTTACTTTGATATTCAACTCATCTCGATGTTCTTTGTAGTCGGAGAGCTTCTTGCTGACCAACTCTGATTTCTCTTCGAAAACTGATGAGATATTCGATTGATTGAGTCCCAAAGTAAACCCTCTAGCTCTTCGAATTTGGAGTTCCATTTAAGGAATACCGAGTATTTCACTTCTAGTCCCTACGAATAGCATTTTTCCCCTTCCTTCCTCCTCTTCGGGAAACACCAAGTTTCCTAGTCTTCTTTTTCGGCAAAATGCTCTGTTTCGATTCAACTTTGACTGGCTTTTTTGAATCAGAAATAGACGAAAATCCCCCTGTCTCGAGAATCAAACCCAACTCTTCAGAGCTAAGAGAACCGCCCTTTGCTGCAATTCCACGTATGTCTTCTATGCTGGAAGAACCACCTCTCGCACTAGATAATCTTGAGAACTTCTGGAGTTTCTTTAAATCAGCTCTTTCCCTATTCCCCTCAATCTTGATTGCTTCAATCCTATCATCAATGGAAGAAATACTCCTACTAATCCTACGTATATCCTTCCTACTAATTTTGCCACCTTCAATTTCAGTATTTTCTTTTAGATCCGATGTTGCCTTACTAGCCTCTTCCTTGTTTTGGTCCAGTTTGGTGGAAATTCTGCGCATCTCACTTAACTTGGAAATATACTTCGCATGAGCCTCCTCTGCTTCTCTCTTCTTTTTGATCGATGACTGAATTTCGAAGAATCTGCTAAATGCAGAAAGCTCCGGATTCAACATAGGCACCGCAGTAAGGTCATTGTCAATTCTAGTCAATATGAGATATGTCTCACCAAGCCATTCCTCTAGAATCTTCGAAGGCGGAGGGATTCTTTCGTTGATGTTATCCCTTATCTCTCTTTGAATTTTAGCTTCTTTTCTTTTTGAGTGGAACTCTCCCAGTAGCTTCTTTCTTCCAGTACCTGATATTTCTATTCCAACAACTGCAGATCTGAGGGCTTTCACAATCTGTACTTGCTCTTTTCTCTCTGTCTGAAGTTCCCTCTTCTCTGAATCCAATGATCTCAACATGCTCTTCTTTTCGACAATCATTTCTTTCATTTCATCTATCGATAGATCTTGCAAATTACTTTCAAAATCTTCGGCATATTCTTTCATTCCTCTTCACCGCCAGATTTAGGATCCTTAACTTTCTTTGAATTCTTGTAGAAGGAAGAATTGCCACCCTTCTCAACGTTTTTCTGACCTCTTAGGATGTCTCTGAATCCCGGCCCCAAATCTCCAAATCCATCCTTTATTCTCCTCTCCCAATAATCAATTGCCTTGTCGCTCTGAGCAAGCAATTCCTTCGCACGATCCAACTGACTCCTAATTTCTCTGATCTCGTCTGTTGCAATATTCAACTTCTCATAGAGTGGCTGTGCCTTTGAAACGGCTCCTATCATCGAAGAGTGCGCCTTGTCCGCCTTCTTGAATAATTTAGACATCTCTCTACTTTTTTCCAGATAATCCGACATTTCCGGATTCGAGTCTTTCCTTTCTCTAATCCACTTGTCATTTTCGGAAATCAACTCCCTTCTCTTTTCTATTAGTTTCCTCTCAGATTTATGGTCTAATGCAGATGTTTGGATTTTAGTTTCAATCTCTTCAATCTGCTCCAGTAACTTCATTTTCTTCCATTTGGGGTCAAGACTGATCATTCCTCCGGATTCAGTCAATTTAGCTCTGATTCTTTTTACATCTGGAATTAGAGTACCTGCGCGTGCCTGATACTTGTCCCTCTCGGCCTTGAATTTTGCAACCTTACTATTTGACTCATCAAACGATTTCTTCATCCTTTCTAGCTTTGGAGACAAAGCATCTTCTTCGGCCTCAAGATTTCTAATTACACCCGGAAGACTGTCTTTTAGCAACATTCTCCTATTTAGAAGGGCGGATGCAAGCCCATCCGGAGTCACTTTCATCAGTTCACTAGTGTCCATTTCTGTTCGATTCGAGCAAATGCCTCTATTATAGGCCTATGCAGAGTGTTTTTCTGCGTTTGATTCATACGATGTCCATTCGAGCCACAATCATGACGGCCCCATTGAGGAACTCTATCCTAGTTCCTATGGTGATAATTTTTCTTCAGATAATGGCCGCTCACAATACCCCTCATCCTAGTATTCTACATGGCAAAACCTCTGAAATGCAGTCTTCCGCATCAAGCAACTCTGCTAATTTCACCTCTTCAGGAGGATCAGGACTTGTAATTTCAGGCGAGCCTGCCCATGTAGGGGATACTCTCACCGCATCATTGATGGTAACCAATAACGGGAACTCTACCGACTCGGCATCCCTTCATATCACACACTCCGAAAGCGGAAATTTGTTTCAGGGAGAATATATCTCGATTTCTCCAGGCTCGACCAGAGAGGTGCCTGCAAGCTTCTATTTGACCGCCCCTGGTACTAATGAATTCGCCTGGCAACTCTCGGTGCAAGGTCAAATAGGCCAAACTGATTTGGAGGGTAACCTTTCAGTTGAGGTTTCATCTAGCCAGACTCTCAACCTAACTTTCGACTCAATTTCATGGTCTGCTACAGAAGGACTTGAAATCGACGTCTCAGTTTTTCTATCGGAGGGAAAGTCTCGCCCTATTCTGCTAGAAGTATCATCAGAATCCGCTGGAGATTCTGAGATTTTACAGGAAATTCTTCTAGAAGTTAGTCCGGGACGCAGAGAGATAGATTTCTCTTTAGGAAATCCAGAATCTACGCATATTACAGTTCAGGCCATCCCTGTACAATGGGCATCTTCCATAATTTCTGAGAACATTACCACAGAACCTGTTACCGCTCCCATAATAGACCCCTCATCAATCAAGTTAGACGTTGTTTTCAATCCCGAACAACCCTCTCTCGGAACTAGGGTTTTAGCTACAGTTTCAGTTACCAATGATGGCATCCATAAAACCCAATCTGCTAAATTGCGCCTGATTTCATCTTCTGAGCGGGCAATTCTCGCCGAATCTACGATTCCAGGTTTAATGCCCGGATCAGAGGTTACTACAGAAATGTCGATTCCAGAATGGATTGAACGCGACATCGTGGATATCGAGGTTCAATGGTCATCTGATGGGGTGGTATCGTCTAGAATTTACTCCATTGAGACAAACAACGGTGATCAAGGAGTGGAACTGCCATTCGATATTTTGGCTGCAGGCTACGGAATACTGGCTGGTGTCCTGGCAATACTGGTAGGGACCTTTTCATGGAGAGCAGTCTCTTCTAGGACTCCCTCGACTTCCAACTTACGTCTAAGGGAAGCAAAAGAGTCCAAGAGTAGCCAACTTAGAATTGAAAAGAGAGAAATTGAGTGCAGTTATTGTGATCAGAGACTGATGGTGCCTAATGATCACACGGGTGGAGTCAGGTGCCCATCATGCTCCATGGAATTCGTTGTCGGGGGCTCCGATGAGTCCTACGAAGAAACTGAAAATCTCGATGTTGTAAAGTCTTCTGAGGATATTCTCAATTGCCCAAAATGCGATCAAGCCTTGAGGGTGCAGATTGAAAAGAGGCCGGTAATGTCTAGATGCCCGGTTTGCAAGACTCAGTTCATGGCAGAGGCAGAGGGCGGTTAGAATGTCTGAATTTAGTGAAATAGAGGAGATGTATCTGAAGACTATGTTCGAGATTCATTCCGACAATCCTGCTGCCATCGTAAAGACTACGCAACTTGCAGAAATTAAGGGAGTTAGTGCAGCCTCGGTGACCGAGATGATTCAGCGACTCACGAATCGAGATATGGTGACTCACATCCCCTATCGTGGCTGCAGGCTCACTCCCTCTGGATTCCAACTGGCTGCTAGGATAAAGAGGAGGGAACTCCTACTCGAAATACTTCTCACAGAAGTGATTGGATTTGATGGAGATGTACAAGGTGTAGCCTGTAAGATGGAACACGCAGTTGGCTCCGATCTCGAATCTACCCTAGATCGTCTGCTGGGTTATCCCGAGTTCTCAAGCGAGGGCAAGAGGATACCCAGTGTGGAGAGAGAATTCGAAAGTGTTGGAATTTCCACCCTTCTCCCCCTCTCCAAGCTCCCAACAGGATCTTCTGCTACAGTTGAGATGATAATTTCATCAGACACAGAGGCTGTAACTATCAGAGACTGTGGGATAAGTGTAGGAGCTATTGTCGAAACCTCCGAAGATTCAAGAACTTGTAATGGAGAAACACTTACTATTTCGGACTCACTCTCAATGCGTATTCTAGCTAGAATAAATTCCATGGAGTGATAAATTATGGCAGCAGTAGAAGAAAATACGGATATTGTTGACTTGGAAAGTGACATAGATTCAATGGTATCGGCACTCGAAACAGAAACGCCCGCAGCCCCCGATTTCAATGAGATTATCAATACCGAGAAATCGTCTAGTGAACCTAATTTAAAGTCTATATTAAAGGTACGAGAGGCTATACTAACGGGCATCGACGACCTACTAATTAGTCGTGGAGCACGTCTAATTCTTTTCCTTCCAATCGTAGTAGTAATTTTGTTCGGATTAGCTCAGTCTTATCGAAGCTCGGATCCTGATTGGTGGCAAGGTGGAGTAAGAGAACTATTCCTCGATCTATCATTTTCAAAATCAGTATACTTGCTTTCACTTGCCCTCATGGTGGCAGACCTTCTTCTTCTATTCGTCTTGCATTACTTGCTTTGGGTCACAAAGAGGATTTTCCAAATTGAGACTGAGGAAATCGTCTCAACAGGAATTACCTTTCGCAGTGCTCATGGCTACAGCGAGATGAAGGCCGTGATTGACGGAGCATCTAACCAACTCAATCTTACTACAACATTGATGACTTTGTCCACACTAATGCTTGGCCTCGCTCTAATGTTTCCTTCCGAAACCGATGGGATACCAGTCCTAATCGCATTATCAACGGGAGCACTACTTTCTGGTCATAGCGTATACATGGTTTCCAATCGCCCCAGGTTCAACACAGTTGAGCCTTGGGGACTTCTCGAAGCATTCTCGCCTCCGATGCACCCAGCCTTGCTAAACAGACCTTTCACGGATGTAATCAGGGCTCATGTTGACCCGGTTCTAGCAGTAAGATTTTCCAAGTATGTTTCCTCATTCAACTCTGATTTGAAGAAAGGAGTGAATATATCCGATTTGCAAGAGTACCTTCTACTGATTTTAGATATGTATAGGTCAGGCCTGATTGAGGAAGATGAATTCCACCTGGCCCTGTCAGAGTTGGTAGATTCCAGAACCGTAGATCAGATTATCAATCACGAAGAACTAGGAGAAGAAACACTTGACAGACTTCTTATGCATGCAAGGGACCGTTGCGCCCCTTTCTTCAGACTAAATGATAGAATGCGTATGCATCTATCAACTCAGAGTAATCGAGGTATTTGGTTCGATGTCGACATGGAGAATCTAACTCTAGGTCAGGCTAACCTGTTTGCTTACGTTCTAAATCATACAGATGAAACACAAGATCTGATTCTTCGGGTCCAAACGCCTGATTTCAGACCAAATGAGTGCGTCTATCGATTAAGATCGGAGCCACAGAATATTCCAAAAAGGGGAAAGCCCGAGTATCAAAGAATATCTGCTTCTATGTCAAAGTCTAGGATTGTTTGGCAAACTCTAATCCCTTCTTCGATGGGAGATGCGACTGTTACTGTGCGACTTGAGGACTCATCGGGCAACCTGATATCTGGAAAGGTGCTTACATCACAAGTACGCTCTGACTTATTCACAAGGTTGAGGATGACTACCGGAGCAGTATTCATGTTTGGTGCTGCACTGGCTGTAATTTCCCCCATCCTTCCTTTCGCAGCAAGGTTATTCGGCCTTTAGGTCTCTTCAATAAGGGGAATCTAGTCGCAATTGCATGGAACAGGGGGATCAGGGTTCTGACGACCTTAGGACAAGGCTCCATGCCATGGAATCTAAGCTTAGCAGAATTAGGTCCCAGAGAGACTCTCACAACGATTCTGCCAGAAGTGCTGCAGAACAGAGAAATTCTGCACATGAAAAGAGGAAAGAAGTACATGAAACAATCACAACTAAGATGGATGAACAGAAGAAAGTAAGGGCACAGGCCAAGATTCACCAAGCCAGTAGGGATGAGATTCAGCAGAGCATAAGAGAGATTCTTGCTAGAAAGAAAGGGACTAGGGACCAGGGTCCCGGAAAGTCAGTTGTCATTCAACTCTCTGAAACCGTAGGAGAGATCGAGAGAATTGAAGATAGAATCATGACTGACGGCTCCCTAACTCTAGAAAAAGAGAATTCTCTGATCAAGAAGCTGAAGTCATTGATTTCTCGAAGGGACGAGCTAATCCCTCATGTGGAGCAGCAGAGAATTATTTCAATCGACCTGAGCGATATGGACGAGTCAATTCAAAGGTTGAGGGCTGAGGCTGATAATGAACACAAACTGATGCTCGAACAGAATGCATTAGCCGATGAGATTTGGAATGAAATAAAGCCAATGTTCGAAGAGCGCGACTTCCTAAGAGGCGAGGGAGACAGATTGCATGCACTTTTCGTCGAAGAAAGAGGTAAGGCCGACGAAACACACAAATCTCTAGTGGAAATGCTATCTAAGGTTAATGAGATTAGGGATGAGCTCCGAATACAACATGAGCAGCGAGAGAAGTTGGTAAGGGATCATAACAAATCAGTCAGACAGGCCCTCAGAGGGCCAGATCAGAACGAAGAACTGGCGGACTCCCTTGCAGACATGATACTAGAAGGAAACTCAGTCACATTTGGCGGATTAGTGTCGAGCGAGGTCGAATCGCAACCAGATGATGAAAAATCTGTAACAAAACGAAAATCAAGGAAACTCGGCACTTCCCGTGGTGGAAAGAGGTAGTCACCATCCACGTTCGTCGAGCTTGACTTCCAGACTATCAATTTCTAGTCCTGGCATAGCTTCACCGATCATATCGGATGCTTCTGATACCACTTGAGAATCTTCGAAGTGATGAGTGGCTAGAACTATCGCTTCTGCCGTTCTAGCTGGATCAGAACTCTTGAATATCCCAGATCCCACGAAAACCCCATCCATGCCATGACTCATCATGAGTGCTGCATCTGCTGGTGTCGCAATTCCACCAGCAGAGAATGTGACCACAGGTAGTCTACCTAGATCAATAACCTCCTCGAGAACGCTTGCAAGATCTTTTCTCACGGATTCAATATCTCCGAAAGGAGTTTTTCCTACTTTTGCTCCAATGTCAGATTTTTCTTCTAGTCTCCTGTATCCTTCTAGAATTTTATCAACAATTTCCTCTCTCATTTCTGAGTCAGCATTCTTTGAAGTCTCAATTTCAGCCTCGAGTAGACGTGCGTGCTTGACTGCACTCACGACATTTCCTGTACCTGCCTCGCCCTTGGTTCTAATCATCGCAGCCCCTTCAGAAATCCTCCTTACAGCCTCCCCTAAACTGGTACAGCCACACACGAAAGGAATGGTAAAATCACTCTTGGCTATATGATAGAATGGGTCTGCAGGAGTCAAAACCTCCGACTCATCTATCATATCGACACCCAGGGATTCCAGAACTCTCGCCTCCTCTTCATGCCCAATTCTGGCTTTCGCCATGACCGGGATACTTGTAGTCTCCATGATTTCTTTAATCAGTTTAGGATGACTCATCCTCGCAACACCCCCAGATGAACGGATATCAGCCGGGACTCTTTCCAAAGCCATCACAGAAACTGCTCCAGAGTCTTCTGCTACGTGTGCCTGCTCTGCTGTGACAACATCCATCACAACTCCGCCCTCTTGCATCTTCGCGAAACCCCTCTTGAGGAGCTCTGTACCGTGCCTCATTTCGCCTAGATTAACCCTGGCTGCCATACCATATCCTCTCTGTTCGCATTGAAGAACTTATGTTAGTAGCCCGCGACAACTACTGATCGGCCAGGACTGGGGAGTCGCCTTCTGCTATGGGCAAATCAGGTGCTTCAGCCTCATTTTTATCTAACCAAGCCATTTCTTCTTCGGGCAAATCTGTATCGGCATAGATTGCCTCTGCTGGACATTCAGGTATGCAAGCCGCACAATCAATACACTCATCCGGATCTATGACTAGATATTCTTCGGCTTCCCTAAATGCTTCTACTGGGCAAACATGGACGCAGTCTTGGTACTTACATCGGACACATGCACTGGTTACAACGTGAGTCATATGATGTCAATGCAGAGTTATCGGCATATGAATACTTGTATCATTTACCTCTTAGGTCTTCGAAAATACCCCTGGCCACTTCATTCACAGACTGTCCGGGATAAACTTCCAACTTGAATCTCCCCTTTGCAACCATTGCGTTCTTGTCAAGGGATATCTCCCCCTCCCCTCTACAAAGGGCATCTAAATCAATCCTTAAATGCAGAAATTTATCCTCATCTATCCTTGATTCCAAACCTGATTCTAGAATCTCCTTAACGGACTCGTTCTGTAATCTACCTAGAGAAAATATTGATTGCTTTGCAGTCATCTTAGATATGATCGTGAACATAGGGGCTCCCAGGGTAGATTTATCCTTCTTTGTTGATACACTCGTAATATCGCCGCTCAACCAGGCTAATGAGTCCTCAATAACCTGAATATCGTCCACGGCACTGGCGTGAACTCTCCACTCCCCTCCATGTACTCCCATACTATCGCCTCTATGGAATATGTCTTGAATTCGACTCATCGAAGAAACAACACGTAGCATCCCGTTCAAATACTGGTTGTAGTTCGCACGGCTCGCAAACGGGGCAGCCCCCGCAATATGGAGATACTTCAATGGCGAAAGGTGCATCGGCTAGGGCTGCAGCTCGTAGACAGAAAGACAAGTGGAAGGCCAAGAGATGGTTCTCCATCAGGGCCCCTAGGAATCCATGGTCATTCAAGGTAATTGGAGAAACGATTGCAGAGGAGGAGGCATTGCTAGTCGGACGTCCCTACGAAATAATGCAGAACGAACTAGATGGCGACTTCACCAAAATGCATGTCAAACTCAAGTTCAGGATATCCGATGTAGTCGGCAATGACGCCATCACCGAATTCATTGGTCATGATGTAATGAAGGACTTTGTCAGACGTCAAATCAGAAGAGACAGGGGTAAGATAGATGATACAATAGATGTAGTAACCGATGATGGCTTCTTCGTGCGCATCAAGCCATTCATAGTTACTCGATCTACCGTAAAGGCTAGCCAGAAGAGCGAGACTCGCAGCGTCGCTAGAGACGTGGTTGTGAAGTTCTGTGCACAATCTACATGGATCAATGTCCAGAAGGCACTCATGGACGGATCATTAGAGGAGAGCGTATCTAATGCCATCTCCAAGATTCAACCCGTCAGAGCCGTCTTCTTCAGAAGGAGTCAGCTTATTCAGGATGGTGTCGTCATAGATGACGGCCCCACACTAGAGCAAATCAAGGCCGAGGAGAAGGTAGCCAAGGAAGCTCAAGAATCTACTGATATCCCTATGGATGACGCCCCCATGGACGATCATCATGACGTCTCGCCCGATGATGATGCCGAAGAAGTCCCTTCGGAAAATGATGAGCCATCAATAGATGAAGAATCAGATTACGATTCAATGACCGTTGCCCAACTGAAGGAACTGCTGAAGAAAGCAGCAAAGCCCGTTTCCGGCAAGAAAGCAGACTTGATCGCACGACTCTTGGAGTGACGAGATGGACCGCATCGCGGTACTGTGCGGAACTGGGATGAGTGCTTTCTCATCTTCTCTATCTTCCATTAAGACAGCAACTTCAGAACTAATTGTTGCTGAATCTGAATGGGGGGAAGTTCCTATCAATAGTGTCACCATCGGTGATGGTGAAGTATTTGTCATTGACAGGCACCATTCATCGGGAGAATCACGAACTCCCCCTCATGCTATAGAACACAGGGCCAACGTGCATGCAGCATCGAGTTGTATGCCGGATTTGTTGGTCAGTGTGAACTCTGTGGGTTCGATGATAGAAACTATGCCCCCAGGGATAATAGGTATCGGTGGCGGTATGTTGGACTTGTCAATAAGGCCGTGGACTTTCCACGATGACGATGCTTTCCATTCGGATAGAACTAACCCATTCAATACCCGCTACTCTGAAATTTGCAAACGCGCCCTGTTAGACAAACAAGGAAGCGCTCCTTCTGGGATAGTAGTGGCCCAGTGCATAGGGCCTCAATTCGAGAGCCCCAATGAAATCAACGCTCTAGAGAGGCTAGGGGCACATGTTGTAGGCATGACACTTGGTCCTGAGCAAAGATTGATTTCTGAGACGAGTATTCCGCATGTATCCTTGCTCTGTTCTTCTAACTGGGCTGCAGGAAGGACACCCGGAGAACCCGATGCAGAGATTGATCATACATCTGTTGATGCTATGGCGTCCAATATGCGAAATTTAGTTTCATACTGCATACAGGCACTCCTTAGTTCAGATATCTGAGATAGCTACCTTGATGGCCCTCCTAGCTTGAACTAGAAACATGGTTAGAAGGCTGAGCGTAGATGATTGGTTGAACGTAGATTATTCGGATGTACCCGATGGATCCTGGCTTACTATGATGTCCAGGGTAGCCAATTTCCATCAAAAGCATCATTTCTCATCTGATGATAATCACGGTCACGACATGGGGTTTCGTATCGCTTTGACAGTAGAGGAACTAGGCGAACTCTCAGCCGCGATAACCAAGGGCAAGCCAGAAGAGGAAGCATCGGAGGAGCTTGCGGATTTACTCATCCTCATACTTGGCCACTCACTTGCCATGGAAGTCGATCTAGAGGGGGAGTTCCACAAGAAGATGGACAAGGTAATGACAAGGAAGGCTAGAAAAGGGAAGCTTGGAATTAGGGTTACCGATTACTCTGATGACTGATTTCTTAGTAAATAGTGGATTCTGTAACACTATATCAATCGAAAAATTCTCTCTGGATTTCTACAATTTCATCCCTTGACCTAGCCGTGGAATAAGCCTCTAGAGGCTCCCTGTTCAAATCTAGAAATTGGTTTCCGAAAGGGAAGGTTCGGGCAATAGCCTCTGCTTGCTCCCATTGCCCTAGAATAGCCAAAGAGGCTCCCAATGCCTCTGCAGAGGAAAGCCTCCCTATCTTGCCCCAAGAAACCGGATTGGCTGCTAGTAGAAAGGGCAGAATCCTACCTTCTAACCTGGTTTTTCCGGCGATTAAATCTAACGACTCTTCAATTAGTTTCCACGAGCAATCCAGAACTACTATCGAACCTCCCAAGGAAATTAGGCCCCTATCTTCAGGAGCCAGTATGGTATTAGAACGAGGATCCAGCAAGTAACCCCTTCTAGGAGCTCCATTCGGGGAATCATGAAGACTTACTAGGCCATTCTTCTGCAACTTTCTGGCCGTACACTTTCTCGGGTCGTCTTGATCTAGATGAATGACATGAAGGGGGACGCTTTGCACGATACTATCTCCTTGAACGAGAACCAGATCTGGAAACTCCGAAACGCCGCCCCTTCTTCTTTTCAGGCCTATTCCTGGTCTTGTTAGCAACATCCGTTTTGGCATCGGAGATAGTCATCTGACTAGATGAGTCATTTGCTACTATAGTGTGATTTCTCGGGATGGACTCCACAAATAGTGAAATTCCTAGAGACCTCTCGAATTTTTCCAAAGTAGAATCGGTAGGTCTGTTTCCATTCTCTGCCTTCTGTATAACTCCTATCTTCACGTTCATGTCTCTTGCTAACTCTTCTTGAGACATTCCTTTGAGCTCCCTGCCATTCCGAATCCTTGAATGAAAATCTCCTGCAAGCTCTTTTGCATCCTTAGTCATGATGTCTATTCCAGAAACACCCTTGCCAGTTACTTGACTTGGCTCTTCCTTATTCTGGATAATCTTAGCAGGAGTTTGCTCGACTACCAGCCCCATGGAAACTATGCACCCTGAGCAGCATTCCAGAATAGATTGAGATACTCTGGCCCTCCTAGTGGCAACTCCTTCCTTACCACAGAGTTCGCACGCACCCATGTCAACGGGATACAAGATGCCATGATGAGGCCTTCGTAGGGGTCATAAGTAGCCTCTTGCTGTCAAATCCATGTCTTCCGAAGCCGGCGAGCAAAGTACAGATGACGATTTGATGGAAAAAAGCGATCCAAACAGGTTAGCCCTAGACCGCCTCACCAAAGACTATCGGGAACTCTCAGACAAGGCTCAACAGTTGTTGACTGAGAAGCTATTCCTGGAGAACGAGATGACTCAGTTGAAGAAGCGCTCAAACAGACTTGAGGAGGAGCTCAGCAACATTCGTACCCCTCCTCTCATCGTAGGCTTCATACAAGACGTCGTGGATGAGCAGGCAATCGTAAGAAGTTCTAATGGCACAGTATTCCTAGTCTCCGTTAATCGCCGCCTAGATAATTCGAAAATAAAACCAGGAACAAGAGTAGCACTGAATCAAGATACACTTTCTGTAGTCGAGATTCTCTCTGACTCTTGGGACCCACTTGTGAGCAATACTGAGATTGTCGATACCCCGGATGTCCTTTATTCATCCATAGGGGGTTTGGGTAAGCAGATTAAGGAGCTCAAGGAAGCAATAGAGCTACCATTCGAAAACCCAAATGCATTCTCCGAAATGGGGATTGTCCCTCCTAAGGGAGTTCTTCTGACAGGCCCTCCTGGTACCGGGAAGACTATGCTTGCCAAGGCTGTAGCCAACTCTACAAACGCTACTTTCCTTGGATTAGTTGGAGCCGAATTAGCCCAGAAGTACATAGGTGAAGGTGGCAGGATGGTCAGAGAACTTTTCGAGATGGCTAGAGAAAAATCGCCTTCTATTATTTTCATAGATGAGATCGACTCAATTGGCTCAAAGAGACTTGACGTGTCCACTTCAGGGGATAGGGAGGTCCAAAGAACACTAATGCAGTTGCTATCAGAGATAGACGGTTTCGACAGCCTAGACGATGTGAAAGTCATTGCTGCTACCAACCGGCCTGAACTTTTGGATGCAGCCTTACTTAGGCCGGGTAGGTTTGATCGGATTATCGAGATTCCGCTGCCCGACATAGAAGGAAGAGAGGCAATATTTCGTGTTCATTCTGGTAAAATGCCCAAGGCCAAGGAAGTCGATGACCGCAAACTTGCATCTATGACCGAAGGATTCAGTGGTGCGGAAATAAAGTCTGCAGTGTTGGAGGCGGGTATTTCTGCCATCTCAGATAACAGAAAATCCGTTAACAAAGATGATTTCATTCTCGCAATCAAGAAGGTACAGGAAAACAGGAATACATCCTCTGATTCAAACTCCGAGGGAATATACACCTAAGGAAAGGTCTTGATGAAGAGGCCCTCCCGATACACATGGCTCAACTTGTAGAGTGTGTACCGAATTTCAGTGAGGGTAAGAACCAGCAGATTATTGACCAAATCACTCAACCTATTCTCGATGAAACCGGAGTCCACCTACTCGATGTAGATATGGGTGCAGATTTCAATAGAACAGTAGTCACGATGGTGGGTGAGCCAGAACAGGTACTGAAAACCGTGATCGAGTGCACTAGAATCGCGACTAGACTAATAGACATGAGCAAGCACAAGGGCGAGCACGCTAGAATGGGTGCTGTGGACGTCGTTCCTTTCATCCCTATATCTGGCATTACAATGGAACAATGTGTGATTCTTTCAAAGAGATATGCCGAGGTAGTCTCCCATGAGTTGGATTTACCCATTTACCTCTATGCTGAGGCTGCTACAAATCCAAATCGAGTAAGCCTTCCAAATATCAGAAGGGGCGAATATGAAGGATTTGAAGAGAAAATCTACGATCCCGATTGGGCTCCTGACTTCGGCCCTACCTCATTCAATTCCAGAATGGGTGTTACGGCGACGGGAGCCCGCCAAATTCTGATTGCATACAACGTTAATCTTGATACCGATGATAAGGCCAAGGCCAACATTATTGCCTCAACTATTAGGACCAGCGGGTCACTGGTCAAAGACGAGAAAGGACAGAAAATCCTTGATGAAGGCGGTAAGCCACTTCGAAAACCAGGACTCTTCAAATCACTACAGGCTGCTGGGTGGATGTACGACGATTCTACAGCACAAGTTTCCATGAATCTACTAGATTTCTCTATCACCGGCCTACACGATGTCACTGAAGCAATAAGGAATGAGGCCTCCATTATCGGCCTTAACGTTACAGCGGGAGAGTTGGTCGGATTAGTGCCGCTAGAAGCAATGCTTTCGGCCGGTAGATTCTACATAGAAGATGACGCTATTATTGAGGATAAAGTGCTTGTACAAAAAGCCATATCTGGTCTGATGCTAGACATGCTTGATGACTTCGATCCAGAATCAAGCATAATCGAATGGGCAATCCAAAAGGTGGTATGATGAACGACGGTTACATGGATGTTCTAAGGTCGATAGCTAGTTCGAAACCAACGCCGGGAGGAGGGTCAGTCGCAGCGCTCTCATTGGCTCACGCTCACTCTTTGTCATTGATGGTTGCAAGATTGACATTGGCAAAGGAGAAGTGGGTAGACGGACACAATGCCGCGGAAACCTCGATAGAGATTTCAGAACCGGGCCTCGAAGAGTCTATTCTTCTAGCAATCTCAGACTCCGAAGCATTTGAATCAGTTATGTCTGCATATCGCCTTCCTAAGGTAACAGAAATCGAAAAAAAGCAAAGATCAGAGGAAATAAGAAATGCCACTATTGGAGCTGCATTGGCACCACTAAACACTGCATTAAGCGCACAAAAACTACTATCTAATTTGGAAAAACAATCCACTTCCTGCAACCCCAATGCACTCACTGACCTGGCCTCCGCTTCTGAGATGGCTCTATCGGCAGCTAAGATTGCATCATTGAACGTTAGGATCAATTTGGAGTATATCGATGGTGAAGATGTAGATTTGCTCACTTCGCAGATAGACACAGCGGTTGCTGAATCGATCAAATCAGCGAATAATGTGACACTAATTGTAAACCAAAGGCTGGAGTGGTAATGTCGGCTGAAAACCTTGAGAAATATGGGATTCCAGAATCTCTGCCCGCAAAAAGGGAGACCGATCACTCAGTTCCGCATGCTCCTGCTAGGCCTCAGATTCTGAATGAAAAAGAGAGAAGATTGGCAATTGAGAACTCATTAAGGTATTTCCCAGAGAAATGGCATGATGAACTCGCTACCGATTTTCTACACGAACTGGATAGTCTTGGGCACATATACATGCATCGATTCAGGCCGGAGCATGAAATACGCTCAATGCCTATCTACGAATACAAGGCCAACAGTAAGAGTGCCGCTGCAATTATGCTGATGATTCAGAATAATCTAGATCCAAAAGTTGCACAATATCCGCATGAGCTGATTACTTACGGTGGAAACGGCTCGGTATTCCAGAATTGGGCTCAGTACCTTGTGACAATGGAGTACCTATCTAAAATGGAGGAAGATCAGACGTTGGTGATGTATTCAGGGCACCCTTTGGGGCTGTTCCCCTCATCACCAGAATCGCCTAGAGTTGTTGTGTCAAATGGAATGGTTATTCCAAACTATTCCTCACAGCAGGACTACGAGAGAATGAATGCATTAGGAGTTTCCCAGTTCGGACAAATGACAGCAGGATCTTACATGTATATAGGTCCCCAGGGAATCGTTCATGGCACTACTATTACTATACTAAACGCTGCTAGGAAATATCTCGGAAAGACCTCTGAAAGTGGCCTAGGAGGTGTCCTCTATGTCACCTCGGGATTAGGCGGGATGTCCGGTGCACAGGCTAAGGCTGCTGTCATTGCAGGGGCTGTCTGCTTAATCGCTGAGATAGACCCAACCCCTGCAAGAAAGCGTCACTCTCAGGGCTGGCTAACAGAGTTATTCGATGATCTCGATGAACTTTGTAATAGAGCCGAGATAGCAGTAGCTAATTCGGAAGCTGTATCTCTGGGCTACCTCGGAAATATTGTTGACTTGTTGGAGTTTCTAGTTGAGAGGGGAATCACTCCCGATTTAGCCAGCGATCAGACAAGTCTGCATAACCCTTGGCTCGGTGGATATATGCCAGCGGGAATTTCCTTTGAAGAGGGCCTATCACTAATGAGCTCAAATCCCGAGAAATTCAGAGAGCTTGTCCAATCGTCTCTGAATCGACACGTCAATGCTGTAAACACTCTGACTGAAATGGGAACTAGATTCTGGGACTATGGAAACGCTTTTTTGCTCGAGTCGGGAAGAGCCGATGCTGAGATATTTACTAAGGATGGATCATTCAGATACCCTTCATATGTTGAGGATATAATGGGACCAATGTGCTTCGACTTTGGCTTCGGACCTTTCAGATGGGTCTGCACTTCTGGAAATAAACAGGATCTGGCAACTACTGACAAAATAGCCAAGGAAGTACTGGAAGATCTTGCTTCACGGTGCCCGGAAGAAATTCGAACACAATATTTGGATAATATCAAGTGGATCTCTGAAGCAGAAAATCACGATCTGGTAGTGGGCAGTATGGCAAGAATTTTGTACGCAGATGAGCAAGGCCGTAGACAAATTGCCCTCCGCTTCAATGAGGCAATATCTGAAGGGTTAATCACCGCACCGATAGTCTTAGGCCGCGACCATCATGATGTAGCCGGTACGGACAGTCCATTCAGAGAGACTGCTAATATATACGATGGATCTATGTTTACCGCAGATATGGCAGTACACAATTTCGTTGGCGACTCATTCAGAGGAGCCACATGGGTCAGCCTGCATAATGGCGGAGGAGTCGGTTGGGGAGAGGTAGTAAACGGAGGTTTCGGCATGGTAATTGATGGATCATTACTATCTGAGAGGAATATAGACTCGATGATTTCATGGGACGTGAATAATGGAATTGCTCGGAGGTCTTGGGCAAGGAATCCAGGCGCAACCTTCGCCATAACTAAGGCAATGGAAAAAGATCCCAAACTGGATGTGACCCTGCCAAATTTGGTAGATTCCAACATCCTCGATGACTTGTTCGAAAATACTCGATGACTCTATTTGACAGACCGCTACGCCAGATGCATGGAAACTGTTGTGATAGATGGAGTAAATCTAACTCTTGAGATGGTCAAGGCTGTATCAGCGGGTTTCGCAGAGGCATCACTTTCATCGGACTCAATAGGGAGAATGCAGGCCTCTAGAAAGGCAGTAGAAGAAATCTTAGATTCAGGAGAGATTGTATACGGCATAAATACAGGATTCGGCGCTCTTTCTTCCGTCCGTATAGAAGAAGGCCAGTTAGAGGAACTCCAATCTAACCTTGTAAGAAGCCATGCTTGTGGAATTGGCGAAACTATGGACCCAGAGCTTGTTTTAATGATGATGACTATTCGTGCCAACTCTCTTGCAAAGGGAGTATCTGGAATCAGGCCCTCTGTGGTGGCAATGCTTCTTGAGATGGTTAACTCAAGAATTGCACCTAGCATACCTAGAATTGGATCATTAGGCGCTTCAGGAGACTTAGCCCCTCTATCTCACATGACAATGGGAATGATGGGCGAGGGAGAGTGTCTTGTAGAAGTAGAAGGAAAATGGGTTTCGAAGCATTCCACAATCGCATTAGAGGAAGCAGGAATGGAACCAATAAAACTGCAAGCAAAAGAAGGCCTTTCTCTAATAAACGGAACAAGCCAAATGTGCGCATACCTCACAGAAACTGTACTCAATATGGAGACTCTGTGCCTCACTGCAGACGCCTCCATCGCCTGTTCAGTGGAAGCAATCCGAGGTTCTCACAAGCCGTTTGATAGGAGGGTACATGATTCTAGACCTCAAGTCGGACAATCAATTTCAGCAGCTAGAATTTCTGGATTTCTTTCTCAGTCAAATATTGCAATTTCTCATGAGAACTGTGAAAGGGTACAAGATGCCTACTCATTCCGATGTGCCCCTCAAGTACACGGTCCAGTAGTTGATTTGACAAGGGAATCTAGGAGAATTCTGGAGATAGAGATTAACAGCGCTACAGACAATCCACTTGTATTTATTGAGGAAAATGGAGCATCAATAATCAGCGGTGGAAATTTCCATGGCCAAAACCTCGCTTTAGTCAGCGACTCTATTGCCTTGGCTTGCCACGAGCTCGCTAGTATTTCTGAAAGAAGGATAAATCAGATTCTCGATCCAAACTGGAGTGGTCAGAAAGCATTCCTCGCTGGCAACGAAGGATTAGAAAGCGGCCTCATGATAGTGCAGTACGTAGCAGCAGCAATAATTTCAGAGTTACAAATTCTCTCAAGTCCAGCTACAATTAGCAATGTTCCTGTCAGTATGGGCAAGGAAGACCATGTTTCAATGGGTGCTACTGGGGCATATCGGTCACTTAAATCAACAATTCTTCTTTCTCAGGTTTTGGCAAATGAATTCATCTGCTCAACCGAGGCTCTAGAGTCGATAGAAGAAACTCCCGGAATAGGGGTGATCAAACTAGTCAATTGGGTTCGCTCTCATGTAGGTAGATTGGAGGGCGACAGATCTATGACAAGTGACTGTGAAAAACTTTCAGAATCGATTTTGGATGGTGGACTTACTGAAATATTCAGGTGAAATTATGCAGGAAAAATTGCACATGAATCAACATCCCGGCACTGATCCCCGACCATTCAGAACTAGCGTAGTAGGTAAGAATGAGGACTCACTACTCTTGCAGGAAACATCTTGCTATCCACGAGGAGGAGGTCAACCAGGAGATACTGGAGAGATCATAACCATGGAAGGTCAAGCTTCCAAAATGAATGAGGTACTGCCCGGAGAAATGATTCTACACCCAGTTGATGATGCCTCATTATTCTCAGAAGGTCAGGAAATTCTATGCAAAATAGATCAAAACAGAAGGAACGGACACACTATGATGCATTCTGCACAGCATATTTTCTCCGCATTATCTGAAGATATCTGGGGGGCCGAGACTGTGGGGAATCAAATTGGTGTCGAAAGCTCAAGAGTAGACTTACTCTTCGAGGACAAAGATGTTTTCGATCCAGACATAATAATAAATGAAGTTAACAATATCCTTACAGCAAAAATTCCTGTAAATATACATGAATGGGAAAGAGATAGAATAATGTCTCATGAGAATATGAGGCATACAAAGTTCATGCATAGGATACCAGACTCAATTACTCACTTACGAGTAGTGGAAATAGAGGGAGTCGATCTCTGCCCATGTGCGGGCACCCATGTTTCGAACACCTCGATGATACCGAAGGTGAAGTTTCTGTCCAAGAAGAACAAAGGCAAGGGAAGATTGAGAGTATCGTACGAATTTGATAATTAAATTAAATAGAATCAATTCTATTGGTGGGCTCGGCAGGAATTGAACCTGCGATCTTCGCCATGTCAAGGCGACGTCAGAACCCCTAGACCACGAGCCCGGCTCTCCTTCGAATAGAATCATACTCAAGAATGATTCTGATAG
>MDSX01015452.1_pt1 | contig 24708 bp, 30 predicted proteins | sample 811141 | NCBI WGS metagenome assembly MDSX01 (sample SAMN05326642, study PRJNA326480) | marine metagenome | isolation source: seawater | place: Atlantic Ocean: South East | collected 2010
TACGCCACAACCTACGCCACAACCTACACCACAACCTACGCCACAACCTACGCCACAACCTACACCACAACCTACGCCACAACCTACACCACAACCTACGCCACAACCTACTCCCGAAGCTAGACCAGAACCTACACCAGAACCTACACCTGAACCTACACCTGAAGCTAAACCAGAACCTACACCCGAAGCTATAGAAGATACATATCCAAATGAGGGTCTTTTAATGGAGGTAGGTGATTCTAATGAAGGTATATATATAGAAACAGATTCGGAAGGTTTGAATGTATATATTGGAAACGGTAATGTTCAATCACATACTGTTCTAATAGATGAAAATAGAGATGAATATACTATTGAACATGGTACGGATAGAGCGATTGAGATTCGAGTTAGCAAGAAAGCTTTTAAACAATATTCAAATGATTCCAGTATGATTATTGAATTATATCCTCAAACAACTGATGATATTAATATTGGCGGCATACGTGTATGGTTTTCGGGTGTTTTGGTGGCAAGTTATCAACATGATTTTATTACAGAACATTTACACAGTATAGGTAGTAATGGAGGATTTCGCTCAATAAATGATAGTGTTGTATCAAATAAAAACATTAAATCATGGAAAAACACATATCCAAATGAATGTAAGATCTTTTACAAAAAAACTGGAAGATTTATTACTTCTAATTTATTATCAAATATTGGAGCTTCTGGGAAAACATATAAAGATTTTAACTTATTTAGCGAATCTGCTATAAATTATCTATCATCCAATACATCGGATGAGTATAAAGAAGTTTTGACAACAAATTCTCCAAAATATGTATCAAAAGACAATCAGTATAGTTCTCATACAATGCTTGTTTGTTTTCCAAATATTGATTTATCTTAGATAAGGATCTTTATTATTAAACATTGATTGGAATTGACCCATTATATCCTGATCGTATAATTGTTCTTCATAAATTTTTCGAGGTATATAACGATATTGTATCTTTTCAGGGCATTTAAATGACATTTTTGTGTAACCAATTGTTATAAATACTACTCCAGCAAGTAAAAGTGCTAAGGCAAGTGTACGGAACATATTAATATATAGTAATAGACTTTTTTTTGATAAATATTATAATGGATGATCAAGCAAATCAAGAACAAAGTTATCGTTTAACTCACATGACCACAATACCTCACGCAACTGAAAATAAACCAATTGAATCTGACATAAACAGGAACAGGAACAGGAACAGGAACAAGAACATATCAGAACCAGTAGTTATGCTTCCAGATCTGGATGATAATGGTGATCCGGTATACAAATATACTGAAATGGTACCCGGTCTTATAAAGCCACCAAAAAAAATGGGATTTTTTGATGCTATGTATTTTATAGATGACAATATTTCTCGTGTTGGAGGGGTCTTAATTACTGGTACGGAAAAATGTCCAAAAAACAAAAAGACAAAATCTTTAAAAATTGGTGAGAAATCATATTTTACAAGTGGAATATGTGGTCCAGAAAGTACAAAAGAGTGTGTAGGTCAACCTCGAAATATTATAGTAGACAACTTACCTGATAAGAAAAAAGGTCATGAGGGTCTTATTCCAAGTATAATTGGTGATATGAGTTCATTTGAACCTGTAGAAATTTTGAAAGGTATTGCTGGAACAGGTCAACATGTTAATGAACGTTGTTCTAAAAAAAACTTTGAAGTGGTACAATTAAATACCGGTAAGAATCCAACCCATTATACACGAAAGATAGATATTTGTGTACCTGACTATAAACTCAATTTCCAAAAAAAATTAACTCCAATACAAGAAAATTTTAAGGATTTTGAAAAAAAGGAGATGTATATAATATATAAAAAATTAGCATTAACGATTTTGTTTTGGATATTGATCGCTTTTTTGCTACATTTTCATTGCCGTTCTTCTAATTGTATTCACAATTTTAAAACGAAACACATGTTGTGTTTATTTATTCTCATATTGTTTATGTTTCTAATATCACAATCTCTTTAAGATTTTTTAAGTTATTATATAATGCTTCTAATATTATTATGGGTAAAGGACCATATGCAAACTATCCACATATGCCCAATGAAGATAGAAAACTATTTTATAAATATTTAGAAAAGGCATCTACATACTTTGAATATGGATCTGGCGGTTCTACATATTTTGCAAGTACAAAAGGAAATATAAATAAAATATATTCAGTTGAAAACGACAAAAAATTTTTAGAAATTTTAGATAAAAGAATCAGAGATAAGAATAAAACGGTCGAATTAGTATGGTTATATGTTGAAACGAATACTCAATTCGCAAAATGGGGTCAACCCTCTCATAATGTAAGGAATGAACAATGTATTTCTTACAGTAATCAACTTAGTAATCTTACTAATGAAGAAATAAAACAAATTGATTTTATACTAATTGATGGTCGTTTTAGAGTAGCTTGCTGTTTAAAGTGTTTTGATTTAATAAGCGATACATGTCTTATTGCATTTGATGATTTTATTCCTAGGAAAAATATTTATGGAATAGTTCTTGAATATTACAACATTATAGATAAATCCATTTCGAATAGTATGGTAATCCTTCAAAAAAAAACAAATATCAATTCAATCCCTTTAGAACTCATACAAAAGTATGAGCTTGATAAAAGTTAATTCGGGAAGAAATAGGAGGAATTCGGGAAGAAATAGGAGGGATTCGGGAAGAAATAGGAGGGGGAGGGAAACAAGAGGGATTTTTATAGTTCATCTTCGGAATCTAATACGTAATCACCACCACCATCTGCCACTGGAGGAGGAGGAGGAGTAACCGCATTACCGTCGGAATCTTCTTCATCAGAATCTTCAAAGGCATATGTCTCAATTTTGGTCTGAGGTGTCATTTTTAGTTGAACAAGATCCCATTTCATACCAAACTTCCCACCTGCAATCCAAATTCCACTTAGCTTTACAATTGCCCGAACACGCTGCCCTTTACCAAGAACTGATGTTAGATCATCAGTAATAGGTTCCTTCGAATCATTATAACACTTTACTTTGAACTTCCCATCATAGAATGGGATTTTAACCTTAAAAGTGTTCGGATACTTATCAGTAGGCTCTCCATTATCCGTTGCAATCTTAATAGATGGTGTAAACAAAGCTGCAGAAACATCACGTGACTGACTTTTCTTTTTAAACCATGCTAGAGAATTTTTACTACTATCCTTTAGTACTTTTTCATCAATATCTTCCAAAAGCTTATTTAATTCTTTTAGACTTTTAGAATCTCCCCCAAGAGATAAATCAAGTGAATATTTAATACGATCACCATCTCCAGTATCAAAACTACTGATACCATATGGACATTTCATAAGGGGGGTCTGTAAACAAACTTGTTTATCTTCCTTAATATTCACATATACAATCTTCGCCTGTGATTTATCTCCGCCAAGCGGCTGAGGTACTTCAGAATACTTAATATCAGAAACATTTACTTCTTTCGGGAAAAGAACTTCCATATTCGCCATCTTATGAATAAATATTTATATGTCAAATGTATAATCATTTTTTTAAAAAATATCGTTTTTATTGGACTTAATTAATATTTGAAATACCATCCCAATGAATATACTGTGATTGTCCCTTAACATCACTTAAATTATTGCCATCAAATGCTGTAACTGGATTATTTGTTGTTTCAGTTGTTGTACCACCTGGAGTATTTATACCATTTGAATTCTGACATTTTGTAGAATCACCCGGCATGATCTCCCAATATTCGGGACATTTTGAAATGTGTGGAGGCCAAGGTTTGACTTCGCTTTCTTCCTGCTTCTTTCTATACCAGAATGAGAAAAGTAAAAATATACAAAACACAACTACGATCCCCAAAGCTATTTTCATTATTTACATATAATATTTTAAATTTTTAAAGCTGGCTACGACATACCGGACAATTACTATGATTACTAAACCATTCTTCTAAACAACTCGCGTGAAAATAATGTCCACATGAATTTAATTTGCGTAATATATCTGATTCATTGTATTCATTTTGACATATCGCACAAGTATTTTCTTCTGAACCAACATCTTCCGAAGATACTAACATCAACGTAGATCCCGATAATAAACGACTTACCGGTGTTCCAGTATTACTTCTTTCCGTAAGTTCTATATGAAATTGTTCTACAGGTATTTGAAATGCTTGTTGAAAAATACTTGCTAAATCATTTAAATTTGATGATCCCGAAGAATCCTGTACTTCTGGCTGTACTTCTGGTTGTACTTCTGGTTGTACTTCTGGCTGTACTTCTTGCTGTACTTCTCTTTGAGCATTATTCGTGTTTAAAATATCTAACCAACTACGTGTTGTTCTTTCAAGACTATTTATTGTTTCAGAAATACTCCTATTTCGTTCATTTAGAATTGTTGGCGTTAAAAAAACACGTGTAGGGCTTATTCCAAAAGGTCTTGTTGAAATATTCGGAACTGCTCTATTCAATACAGGATCTGATGTTGTTCGACCCAGACGTTCTCTTATTTCTACAGTTGGTGATTCATTCTCAACATTTCTATTTCTTTGTGTATTTTGCTGTGTATTTTGCTGTGTATTTTGCTGTGTATTTTGCGGTGTATTTTGTTGATTATAGTCATAATTATCTGGTATATTGTATACGTATACTTGACTATTATGTATATTCAAACGAATTGTTGGTGGTGCCATTATATCTAATCCTACCTTTATTTTCAAAAAAATGACCTATTTTTGATCTTAGATTTGAAATATATAACTTTTGAGAACCGATAAATATATATACAAAACGTACATTCGAAAGTATACATATTTGTTCTTATGGCTACAATTTGTAATAGCAGACAATCTTTTTACCAATATCTTCTTGACTGGGATCAATTTATCAAAAATAATAAGACCACTGACTGGTATGAGGAAAATACAGAAGAACTTGTTGGCTCTAATGTAAATGATGGCTTCGAAATTGTAAAGAAGAAAATCCGTACTAAAAAGAACAAAACATCACAGCTTTATAGAGGCAAACTATATAAGTGGGTCGATAGCCCAAGTGGTGGTTTTGGTTTCATTATGCCCGATAAAGAAACTCAAAGAGATCGTTCAGTCTGGGTTCATATATCTGAATGTAATACTAAACCCATACAGGGTTCAAAAGTTACTTTTGAACTTGTTAAAGGTAAAAAAGGTGTTACTGCTAAAAATGTTCAAATTATTTGAACTAACTAAGTGTAAAAGGACGTAAAATACCCTTTTTTTATTAGATATTAATATGTTTATACCGTCGGAGATTGTATCTAAAATTATGCTATATGTGCCACCAAAATACCCTTTTTTAGATTCGATTCGCTTATATTATAATTATAATAGACCAAACTACCGAGTCACGAATGGCACATTGTCCGTTTTAAAATTTGACGAGGAAGGATATATTTATGAAATAATAGATCCTCAATTAAATTCTTCCACTCTTTTTTTTAACTTACCAATTGATTGACCAGGATTAAGTCCTTTAGGACATGTATCTGAACAATTCATAATCGTCTTACATCTAAACAATTTCATTGCATCATTCATTTGCTCTATTCTTTCTTTTGTATTGTTATCACGAGAGTCTTCAATCCAACGGTATGCTTGCATTAAAATTGCTGGACCAAGATATCCATCATTTGAACTCCACCAATATGAAGGACAACTCGTTGAACAACATGCGCAAAGTATACATTCATACATTCCATCCAGCTTTTTTCTTTCTTCTATCGTTTGTAAGTTTTCACTAACACCCGTTTCTTTATTACTATGTAACCACGGCTTTATCTCTTTATACTGCCTATAAAATGTATTCATATCTGGTATTAAATCCCTTAATATTGGCATATGGGGTAATGGAAATATTGTATTCGTTTCTTCTATTGGAGTTAAACAAGCTAATCTATTTTTCCCATTTATATTCATAGCACAACTCCCACAAATACCTTCACGACAAGACCGACGGAATGATAAACTTCTATCTATGTTTTCCTTTATATAAATCAAAGCATCCAAAACCATAGGACCACACTCCTTTCTATTAAATTCAATTTTTTCTATACCATTTTTACCTTTTGAACGACGATATATTTTGAATAAAGAAAGTCCATTTCTAGTCAGTATCTTTCTCATTAATATATAATACTTTGTAATTGTTATGTATTAGATATAAACATCCTAATGAAGATATACAATGTAGATTTAAACTTAAAACTCTTGTACATCTTTCTAAGCTTCTCACCTTTATATAATCCGATATTACACACGATATTGAGATATAAGAATGTAATCCAATATTCATCATAGTTATACTGTCAATACACTTTGTTAAATTATTCTCATCACTTTTAAAACTATGATTTAGTAAAGATACGCCTACAAATGGTAATAATAACTTTGTAGACTTATGATAAGGACCCATCATACTTGTTACTTTATCTGGACTTAGTATTGTTTTCAACATAATACTATTTAACCGAAAGTCTTTACATTGGTGTAATGAAGCCTCAAATATCACCACATGTTTCTATCTATAAATTTCCATTAACAGCACTCTCATCTATAACAAATAGAATTACCGGAATAGTTCTATCAGGAGGTTTTATTGTTATTGGTATATCATCGTTTTTTCCAAAACAACAAGCTATGATGCTAAAAAAATATGATACAACCCATATACTAAGATGGGAACCAATCCTGTTTTTCCCAATTATTTTTCATACTCTCGGTGGAATTCGTCACTTTTTATGGGATTATAAACCTCAATTACTATCTAACACCAAAGTTACTAAAAGCTCTTATATTTTATTTGGAACAACGGGAGTATTTAGTATAATTCTTGGACTGATTAATAACAATTCTTATTATCAGAATACCTTATTCAGTTTTTTTCAGAAAAAAAATGATAGATAGGAGTTATTCTAATATAGATAACATAATGTTTTCATTATACTATGTTGCATCTTATGCGTTATTGTGGGATTATAATGATGAAGAAAAGTACTATATCTCATATGCCAAAAAACTCGTTCGTAAAGGTGCTGACGTAAATAAAGCCTTATCACAGTGTTTTGAAAGACTCACTTATAAGTTTCAATCACCCTCTTTTCAAACAAATCCTATTTATTTAGAAATATTTGGAAATATCTGTACAAGCTCTGCCGTATCTTATTCTCGCGATAACGAATATCATCTTGATCCAAATCAAGTTCGCAATCAAATCAAAATTGCTTATGATATTCACAAATGGATTCTTAATATTGTTAAAGAGATCAAAGAAGAAGATGAAAGAGCATTAATGGCTATCAGAGTTGCTATTAAAATGAAACTCCCTTTTAAAGGACCTAATAAAATTATTCGGTCTTACTTATAATTATTATATTATTAAGGATAATGCCCATATTACCAGACGAAATAGTTCAATACATTAAAACTTTCTTGGTTAAGTGTGAAAATTGTAATAAATTTTTTGATATTAATTCTTCCAACCAGTGTACTTCGTGTAAAATTTCATGGTGTGATTCATGTAAAAGAAAAACAAATTTCATTGGATATTCATATTATAAATTGTATATAATGACCTGCAAAAAATGCGTGTTTCAATATAACTACCCTAAAATTGATTAACTATAATTAATATATTATAATATAGTGAATATGAAATTTCTCAGGAAAATCAAATCGGCGCCGAATCTTATAAGGTCTTCTGAGTTTCAAGATTCTATAAAAAAAATTAAAAAATCTGCATCAACACAAGTTCTTACTGAATTTACTCAATTATCTGTTGATGATGCTAAACATCTTAATCGTTTTATAGATGAGATGGGTAACAATGTTAATGAGATTGCTCAAACAGGTGTCGACATTAGTGATAAAAAAGATTCCAATAAAGTTTCTTACATGACGGTCATTATGAATCTTATTGTTCGACTATTGGTTGGAAGTTCTGTTCACTATATGCATGATAGAATCCAAAATTTCTTTAAACATATTCCAAATCATCTTCATATTCATTAGATACTCTATCTATTTCTATTAAGAATCATATCATGCTTTGTCATATGCTCTTGACAATCATTAATTCTTCCAATCACTTTTTTTCTCAATTCCTTCTTTTTCTTCGCTTCATCCATTTCTTTCCAATAGTTTTCCCATTTAAATGATAGCCCCGACGATGATTCAGTTAAAAATTTGTCTTCATAATCATCTAATCTTCCTCGAATATTCTCTATCATCTCATCCACTGTATTATTACGATCTTGTGTTCGCCACATTTTACCATCAAATACCTTTATTTCTGACCTCGCCTTATTTTGAATTCGAATATTGTGATTCTCTGGATGTTCTGTATCAAAATGTAATCGTTCTACTATAGTTGGTATACATGAATTTACCCCACCCATTATTTTTAGAATCTCTTTATCAGAAATATAGCCCCAGTTCTCTTGACCAAATGGAGTTGTAGAAAGCTGTAAATTAATATTGATATTATTTTGTGTATTGTTTACAGTACAATTATTGTTTTGCTGATTATTTCTTGGCTGTAATCTATCTTCCAGTAATTGTACCCTCTTTAATAAATCCTCTATAGTATCTTGTTGCGTCTGTACTTGTTCTAATTGTTGTATTTTCACTTGTGTTAATTCATTTTCAATAATTGGTAACATATTCGCTTTGTGTCTATCGGATTCATTATGTCTCCTTAATTGCCCCGGACGTTGACAGTAAAAATCACAAAGTTCGCATTTATATTCTGGCATTCCTATTCTATATACAACTATATTTTGTTAGATTTATGTTTTAAGAAAAACTGCTAATTTATTGTGTTAAATATAAACTTTTTTAAACATCATAATTAATTATGGTGTTTAAAAAAAACCTATCTGCTTTAAGGAAATTTACTATCATTTTATTCTCTATAACAGTAGGTGCAACGGGTCCTTTATCCCCCTCCCAAATCTCTAACTATAGAAGAGATGGAGTTATACTCATAAAGGGGTTAATTACTGGTAGAATGCTACAAAAAGCTCAAGCTAATATAAACCAATTAGTCAATAAAAGCAATCGCAGTACAAATAATTACCGCTTCGCTAGCATTCAAGGGTGGAGCACCAATCCATTTCTTCGCTCTATAGCATTTAATTCTGACGCACCCAGAATTTCTGCCGAATTGATGGGTTTAAACAAAACACGACCTTTGCGCCTTATGAAAGACGCCTTAATGGCTTTATCGCCTGGAGATAAATCATGTGGTTGGCACGTTGACGACAAATTCTTCTGGCCATGCTACGACAATCCTGAGCTTGGAGCAACAGACGAGGGTGTTAATGTATGGATCACTTTGTCACCTCTACTTGCTAGAGAAGGAGGAGGTCTCGCAATAGCACCGAAAAGTTCACGAGCTATCTGGCGTGAAAAGTGCCGTAAGTTTATTGGAATATTTGATAATAGAAACCTAGTCGGCAATACATGTGAACTAGCTACCCGATCACCAAAGTGCCATTATCTCCTCCAATCTATGAAAGTTCTCCATGATATGGAACCTGGTGATGCACTCTTCACCAGTCGATATCTCTTCCATAAAGGTGAGCCATTCAATGAAGGAGACACAAAACTTCGCTATTCAGTCAGATACATGCCCGCCGATGCCCGAATCTTTGATAACGGAATAGAAGCCGCCATCCCCAAAAAAAATTTAACCAATGGATCATTGCTCTCAGCTACTGGTGCATACTACCCACAGGTCTGGCCGCGATCAATATTGAAAGAACGTTTGACTATTCGACTAGGACTCCTTGGAAAACATCACATTCATAGAGAAAGAAAATAAAGTATGAACAAAATATGAACGAGTTGAGTTCAGAGTGAACGAGTTTAGTTCATAGGTTTTTACTGTTTAACGAACCGTGCTAACAGAAGAAAACATGAAAAATGATAGAAAATCATAAAAAAAATAGTTCATAGAAAATGGGAGAGAGAGACTTTTTTTTTAAACTTTTTAAATTTTTATTTTTTGTAAATCTATTCTCACATCTTAGAGGGTTTATTCGTATCTTCTCATATAACCGGTTTTTCATTTTTTTGGAGTTTTGTCCAAAATATGTATTATGAAATGATACTTTGCCTATGTGAACCTTTGTTTTAATATCATGTAGCTAAACGTTTACCTACCCTCTCCTTTTAATTTTTTTTCTACAAGCTTCAAAAAAAAAAGTCTCTCTCTCCCATTTTTTTATGAACTATTTTTTTCTCGATTTTTTGCTATTTTTAACACTTTTCTCTCTTTACTCTTTCTCTTTATCAGTGAAATCCTATGAACTAAACTCGTTCACTCTGAACTCAACTCGTTCATATTTAGTTCATACTCCGTTCTCTTTCTCTTACTTTTCTGTTTTTATCAGGGTTTTTTGTAAATCCATTTTATTTCTTCTATTTCTTCTATTTCTTCTCTATTTCTTTTAAAGAATAGAGAAAATAATAAAAATATAGAGAACCAACTTATAAGTTGAAGTTGAAGTTGAAGTTGAAGTTGAAGTTGAAGTTGAAGTTGAAGTTAAAGTTGAAGTTAAAGTTGAAGTTAAAGTTGAAGTTAAATAGATTCGTTTATTTTATATAAATCAGAATATTTATTATATTATATGGTTACTCTTGATACAATTCATCAGGATAAGGTTGGAGAAATAAAGGAAAAGGATATAGATAGATATAGAAGAGAATTATCTGATTTAAACATAGAAAAAGACGAATTACTTAAAGATACATCAAGTCAAAATTCTGCAAAAATCATGGAGTTACGAGAACGCATTAACGAAACAGAAAAAAATATTGACATGCTAAAATCAAATAGATTTATGAAAGAATATTATCTTGATGCAGGAGATATCTTATTTAAATATTATGAAGGAATAGAAAACGTAGAGACAACAAGAACAGATGCTTCTCCAACAGATGGTGGTATATTATCCTATCTTGGAAATGGTACAGATGATGATACAACAGATGAAAATTTGTCAGATAATTCCGATGCTCTTGATTTTTTTGATATTCCTGCTTCGAGAGAGGATTTACGCCATATGTATTTAAAAAAAATTGATGTAGTTGATGAAACAGATACTAAGAAAACTACTTCAAAACTGAAATCAAAACCGAATGTATGTGCTAATTGTAAAACAGAATTATCACATATTCATGCAGAAGGTGTAGTTGAATGTAAAAGTTGTGGTGTTCTACATAATATAATAAACGATACAGATAGGGCATCATATAAGGATCCACCAAAAGAATCTTGCTATTACTCCTATAGACGTTCAAATCATTTTAACGAATGGATTGCTCAGTTTCAAGGAAAAGAAACAACTCAAATACCGCGAACAGTTTTGGTTCAAGTAGTGAATGAAATAAAGAAGGAGAGAATACATGATCTAAATGAATTAACAACACAAAAAGTTCGTTCAATATTGAAAAAACTCAAATTAAACAAATATTATGAACATATTCCTCATATAATTAATCAACTTAACGGTCAGCCTCCACCATATATGTCGAGACAAACAGAGGAGGTATTAAGAATCATGTTTCAAAAGATTCAAGGACCTTTCCTTGAATTTTGTCCCAAAAAACGTAAAAATTTCTTGAGTTATTCGTATGTTTTACATAAATTTGTGGAACTGCTTGGAATGGATGAACTCAAACCATTATTTCCTCTATTAAAAAGCCGAGAAAAACTAGCAAGCCAAGATATGATATGGAGAAAGATTTGCGAGAAAGTTGGATGGCATTTCTATAAGTCAATATAGAAATATAAAAAATGATAAGGAACTGTTCATATTATTAGTTAAAGAGTCAGAACAATGAAGTGGTGTATGATAACAAAAGATAATGAGTCTATTATTTCTGTTAATCGTATGAAAAATATAAAAGATGTATCAACAAAAGATGCTTGTATTAGATTTATTCATAAAAAAAATCAAAATAAGGGAAAACTTCAATCAATTAAGTTGAAAGGTCCCTATAAAAGCAATGGCTTATTGAAATGGATTATTTATTATGAGTCGCCTCTAAACAAAAATCATATTGATACAGAATGGAATTTATGTTGTCCAGATGGTACATTGACTGTTTATAATGGAGCTGTTCTAATTTATACAAATCCAACATCAATTTCAAATAATGATTATCCAATATTATATGATACGGAAGATATTGATATTAAATCAGCATTAGATTGGAAGGTAAATTCTACCAATATAACTACTCAATTAGAAGAAGATTTAGTTACACGTGAGGAAGATGAAGAAGATGAGGAAGATGAGGCATATATTATCTCAAATAATTTAAATAATTCGACCGGTGATAATTCGGATGATGATAATATAATTGATGATAATTTTGATATTCCAAACAAAATTATTGAATTGAAAGACGATTTAAAAGATAAAAATGGAAATCTTGTTTATGAGAAGTATGATTATGAATCTGATATTATTCCAATACATCCAATGATGAAAAAAAGTCAAACATGTTCTTGCTGAATATTCAAATCATGTTTATCCTTATAATTATTTATGATATGTTTTGGAATAACTGGGGCGGTTGTGTTTAACATGTCATATCTCATTCTTGTTTGTGTACAAAAAACATCCGATTGAATTCTAAACCGTTTGTTCTTGAAAAGTTCTGATTCTATAGATGTTTGTAGTTCACCGTATCTTGCGGAATGATTGAAATGTTTTTCCTTTTTTGCTGCAAAACTAAAGAACGAATCTATTCCGCCCATTATTGCAACTACAACAAAAGCACCCATATTTACATACTTTATCCAATTTGTTTCTGAAAAAACAGAAGATATCGGTGCCATTACTGCTGGAATTATAATTGCAGGTAGTCCCCATCGTTTTCTCATATTTCTATAGTAATATCCAGAATCATCATGTAAATCTTTAGCACGTTCTATTTCTTTACTCCATGCAAGTATTAATTCTTCCCCCTTACGTGTCCACGGTTCTTCAAATCTACTACCATCCAATGATGATACCTGTGTTTTTGGGGATCTTGAAGATGAATTTGTTTCATTTTCTACCATCTGTTCATATTTTATATATATAGTTTAAATATATATGTCGGGGTACGCCAACGATGAAAGAAAAGCTAATTACTATGGACCTATTGTTACTGGTGGAAACAGAGATTTATATGATGAAAGGGCAGAAGAGTTACAAAAAACATTATATAATAGACACACAGATCAACTTAGTGAAGCAAAAAAAACGGAAGGCGTAGACTCTGAATGGATAGAAGATAAGAATAGAGTTATTGAGTTAAATAAAGATATTCGTGTTAGACGTAAAAATTTTGATACGTATAAAAATGCGATAGAAATTGAAAAAACCTTATATAATCGCGAACGTCATAACACTATGCTACTTGGTTTTGCCAATGCAATTGCTTTAGGTGGCTGTTTATATGTTTGGTTAGCTTAGTACAAATATACTTACTTATCTGAAACACAATATCTATATACAATATGTTTCCCAGCACTCATACTTGGACGAATTATCTTACACATTTCACCTGGTCTTAACCCAATGAACATAGCAACTGGATCTGTATCGAGTATTTTAGGAAGATTGTCTAATGATTCAATATGTAAAGAATGTAGAAAATCTTCTAAATAGCCTTCATATTCTGACTTAGGAATACGAATATGTTCTGGAACACTCTTGTGTTTAGTACAATTATACATTAAGTTACGAATTGGAAATATTTGTATAAATACACCATATTTATCACTCAACAAACGAATCGCCTCTTTTACACTAGGTGTCATTCCATCACGTACTATAAATATAATCGTAAGATCCTTTGATTTATCAATTGAAGGTAGCTTATTTATAATATCTTCAATCCTTTTTGTTAATTTTTTATGATTAGTTCTTGTGGAATCAACCTCATAATGAACTTGAATTGATTCCATTCCATTTTTTGACATATCTATAGACATTGAATCTAAATTATCAATAGATCTAAAAGTATCAAATGAAGATATACTTGATATATCATAACCCCTTATCTCAAGCATTTCCGTTAATATACATCGTGTCTTATTCAAATATGTGGATAAATGTCTTGAATTCGACATCTTACTCTTATAACATATAATTACTCATTATATTCATTTTTTTGAAAACTTAAGTTTTTTATATATTCTAACTGTAATGGAACAAGTTTACCAAACAAACGTAGAAACATCGTTAAGCCGTGCTTTACCGGATATTGTTTATTATATGGTAGCTGGTCTTGCTTGTGGAACAATATTAGAAGCAGTAATGCCTAAATATGATGAAGAAAAGGATAATATCGCCCTTTTTCTTGAAATATTTGCTCAAATCGCACTTATTATTTTTGCATTTATGTTAATTAATTCAAAAGCTGGCGGACGTAACGGATTTATTGTATATGTTCTTGTTCTCGTTGGATGTCAACCATCATTATTCGAAAAAATAGAGGCCTTTAGAAAGGGACTTGTTGGTATTAAAACAACAGAAGCTGTTGAAGAAGAAATACCAACACCTGCTATAGAAGAAGAAAAACCAAAACCAAAACCGACTGTACAAACATCTGGTTCTACATCAATAGACAATTTGCCAAAAGTATAATTAAAAAATAGAATGACATACCTGTTATAATTTGTAATTGCGTCTATTAAAAGATATTAGTATATATAATATGCCTGAAAGAGCAAGAAAACCAATCAAGTCTCGCAAAAATAAACGTAAAACCTCTCTTAAATCCCGAAAAGGTGGTGGTGTATGGGACTCTTTAAAAAAAGTCTTGCCTAAAAAGAAAACCGATGAGGCTAAACTTTTACACGAAGAGTCTCCTATACCACAACAAGACCCAAAGCCAAAAACACTCAAGGATTTAGAGCTAATGTTTAATGGACATATTCCATTAGAAATCTTTAAGATAGACTTTGAAAAGATTGAGGAATTAAAAAAAACCGAAGCAACAACGCTACAAAAATTTGAAAATCTTCCTGAAAGAGAAGAACCTTCAACTGAATTAAACGATGAGGATAAATTAAGCTTGGATGATTCGCCTCAAACTCCTCCTCAAACATCAAATGTCCCAACACCTCCTGATGATGACAAACCATTCATTTAGATATAAAAACTATATATATATAATGAATAAAAATAAAGATAGTTTAGCAAATTTTATTGAATTAGCAAAAAAATATGGAATTACTACAAACGGATCAAGAAAACAAATAGCTGAACGGCTTAGCAGTTCAAGAGGTGTTTATTTATCTAAAACCGAAAAAGATTTGATAGTACCTTATTTATCTAATAGTGTTAACAAGCGTATATTATTAGAACATAAAACCCGTAAAAGATTACCTAAAGGTTTTAACAGTTCCTGAATTTAGTCTAACCCCCTATATTTTATAGTATAACCATATATTCTAATAATAATTTATATGAGTTTTTCGGAATATTTTGTAATGTCGTTTACACTTTCAATTGGAAGTTCAGATGAAGAATCGGAAACTGTTAATATTTCTCCCAGAAATATACGACTTAACAATAACATCTATCAATGTGGAACAGTAAGTTCTGAAGGTGTTCAAATAGAAAATTCAGATATTTTAAAATTTTCACAAAATGACCTCAACGCAGTTGCCTTTTATGGCAATAAAATTACACTAATATCGGATAATAATGAAATAACTTTTCATTCAAAGAAAAAAACGGATGAAGATTTCGATAACTATTTATTCCAAATTGACCCATCTGTACCAATTGAACCATCTAATAGTTGTACGCGCCATTCTAATTTAAATATATACCATTTTAACTCAGATTTAGACAATTTTATATATCCTGAGGACTCAGAAGATATACCTTATTTTAGTTGTTCTGAACTTATAGATACAATTGTTTCTTTTGAAGAAATTGAAAGATTTCAAACAAAAGACAATAAAAATCGTATTTTTAAGAATATTGTTCTAACTAATCCAGATGATGAAGTCGAAAACCATAAATATAAATGTGAATGGATTGAAACTGAAACTGAAACTGAAACTGAAACTGAAACTGAAACAAAACAAGATACAGACTCAGATCTCGAACTAGATATAGTTCAAATTATTATCCGTAAAATAGGATCTAGTCGATGGTATTCATGGTGTTATAAAAAACCTAAGTATTCCTGGAGTAATTAAAAATATATTCCCAAATAAGAACTTCTTTAAAATGTCTATTCATGATTGTATTAACCAAGTAAATCGTCTTATTGATCCAAAACTATCATTAGAAATATGTAATTGTGAAGATAAATCATATAATTTTTTAGATGGTGAATCTAGACTTTTGTTTGTTGAAAAACACGAAGATACAGAACCATTATATACATCTATAATACGATTACCAAATATTCATTATACATCTATAATTTTACCAAAAGACACATTAGTTTATGTAGCATTCACCCCTATTTTACAGAATGGTTTATTTAATGTAGGAGATAAGATACATATTAATACACATGAATTCATAAGGACTTATTACAATCGTAAAGGGGTTTTAGATGATATAGATACTGGAAACCCAACACAAAAATTATTTGAGATATATATACTTAAAAATACTGAAATTTACCATGATAAATATTCAAAAGACAAAAATATAGTTTTGCCAAATTATAGTGTTTTCAAAATACTTAACGTCAAATTATTACCCTTTTATGGTAGTTCTTGTATATGTTATAGAGTTTTATTATGTGTAAAATAACCATTTATGTAGCAGACTCTTCAAGTTCAAAAAGTTGTTCTTCTAATTCATTAATTTCATATTCAGTTAGATTTTTCTTTTTTCGTCCTTCCTTTATCTTCTTTTTCAATTGTTTCATCATCTTCTTACGTTCCTTATCAGTAAGAGTTTTTACTCGTTCCACTTTGATTTCATTGCCATAAGCATCAAATACAACCTCATCATCTTGAGCATTCGCATCCGTTTTGTCTTCAAATTTGGAAATCGATTCTCCTTCACGTCTTAACCGACCTTTTTCCATAATCCATTTCTCTTGTGTTACAGCGTTAGTAAATTCTTTATTGTGTGAAATAATGATAACACCTCCTTTAAAATCATCAATTGCTTTTGTTAATGCACCCAGCCCATCTCTATCAAGATAATTTGTAGGTTCGTCCATAATAATGATATGAGGATTTTGCCACATTGATGCAGCAAGAACAACTTTAACCTTAACCCCACCTGAAAGCGATTTTATTAAAGTATGTGATGCTTGTTCTTTATCAACTCCAAAATTTTCAAGATGTTCTTCAACATCTTTTGCCGTTAATGTCTTTGATGCAAGACCTGCTGCAACAGCTTCCTTCTCATCGTGACGCTGTACTAATTTTTTAGCACCCATTCTTAATAGCAGTTCTCTACGAACCCACATCGTGTTTTCTATTGGCTTATTCTTCCATTTTACTTCATATTCTCGTGTTTTTTGTTTCTTATTTTCTTTTCTGCTTATAATAGCTTCCGGCTCAAGTGCTTTCTTTTCTTCTTCGGGAGTTTCACACGGACGTAATTCTCCATCTTTATCTACGAAACATTTCAATACTTTTTCTTTTTCTGCTTCAATGGAAGGACCAGCATTTATCATTTCAATACTTTCTTGATCCTCGTTACCCGCAAAACGCCACATAATATATTGGGATGGAGTCTTATGAATATGTTTTTCAAGATGATGAAAAGCATGCTGTGCAATATATGCAATACGAAGACCAGGTTGTTTTGTAATAATACCTTGAGTTGATTTTAATTCACCAATTAGTAACTTAATCGCAGTAGATTTTCCGGCACCATTTGCTCCAATAACACCAACGCGCGATATTCGAGAACACTCAATCGCAATATCATATACGGTAGGAGTATCTCTCGTAGGATATTGAAAAGTTACCTTATCCATTTTCAACAGAATTTTTGACATACTTTTAACATTTTCAAGAGGTCCTGGTTCTGGAAACTTAAACTTAACAACATCGCTCTTTAATTCAAAATATCCCTTCTTTTCTGGAAACTTTTCAACAAAATCTTTCAAAACAGAACCTTTTTCACCAGTAAACATCCTCAGCTTACGATTTTGAAAATCAATAAGATGAGTACACATTTCATTCAGGAAAGATGTATCATGAGATGTTGTTATAATAGAACCTCCGTTATTTTTGAATTCACTTAGCCAATTCTTAATCCATGCAATGTTTGTTACATCAAGATGACCAGTTGGTTCATCAAGCATCAGTATATCCGCATTCATAAGTGTTGCCGCACAAAGCTGCATTTTCATTTTCCACCCACCTGAATATGTTGTCACACCCATTTCCATATCCGCAGCTCTGTCTTTTCCAATATCCTTCTTCGCATTACCAAAACCAATATCCAACATAACTGCTTCAACCTGTTCTCTTGTTACAGGTGGATTCATACAATACATGACATTACAGCAATGAACTACCCAATCAGTACCACATAAATCAATATTCAAAATTGGAAAACCCTTCTCATCTTCACCAACTTCCATTTCTTGAATCTCATGTTCAACAAAAATTGTTCTTAATTGATCTTTTTTAGGGAAACCTTCTACTTGTTCATTCGCAATTGCCCGCATAAGTGTTGTTTTACCACAATTATTTGGACCAAGAAGTCCGTAAAAACGATTTTGTTTCAAATGGAGCTTTGTATTATTTAATAGAGTTAGAGCACCATATGCTAATGAAAATTCGCCCTTATATAAATCCTTACCCTCTTCTGTATCTTCAAAATCATCACCCTTAATTATAAACAACTCTTTCGAATATTTAAACGCTCTTTCACACATTTCATTTTGACCCTCTGTAGCACCATATTTTTTAAAGATTTCCTCCCATATTGACTTATCAAAACACGCACTGTTACATAAATTTGTTACTAAAATCCAAAGATATTCATTTCCAGATCCTTCCAATAAATCTTTAAAATCATTCACTGTTTTTGTGAATGAAATATTCTCTGAACCTACACAAGAACTTTTCAATGTATTCAGGGCTCTCGCACTAACTTTACGAGCTTCTGGATCACTAATTGTTTCCGATAAATTTGCTAAATTCTTACATAAAACGGTATAAAATGGCAAAATTTCTTTTGGATGTTCAATTAATTGACACATATTGTCTACAATCACACAAGACAAACGCTTTGTTGCTGTATTTTTGTCACGTAACCCTCTTAAAAGAATCGGTACAGTAATCGCAAGTGCTGGAGCTTCAACATTCTGTACAAAAACACAACTTGCAAGTTCTTCTACACATGAATATATCTGATCAGGTTGCTTAAGACCTTTCAGTACAACTGGAATAAATTTCTTTAAATCATCATTTCCACTACATCCAAGAAACAATTCTAAAACCTCGGATGCATATTTACGAACATTTATACCACTGTCATTTATATCATAAGATATTATAGGAATCAATTTTGGCATACTAATTTTCATTTCTACAGGATTTTTTGAAATCAAACATTTCAATCCAAGATAAGCATATTCTTTTTGTGCACGTTCATAATTCTCCAAAAATCCACAAAATATTTCTGCTACATTAGGACTACTCCATACACTAAGAATATCAATAATATTAGCTGTTACAACCTCACCATATTTATACCAATTTCTCTTTTGTTTTGAAGCATATATCTTGAAAATAATCTTTATAAAACTAAGAAGTTCAACCTCTGATACACCCCGCCCAAATCCCCCACCATGGTTATTTTCTTGTAGAGATGAGGCAAGATGTTCTAATAGATTTCCTAATATATCTATATCCGATTCATATCCAGAATAATCGGAAAAAGCAGCAATGGTCATTTTGTATAGTAATATTTATTTATATTCGTTTAAGCTGTTGTCTAACGCTAAATTTATAATCAACATGTCTCAAAATTGCAAAAAAGGTTTAAAGAAAAAAATTTACTCATAGTTTATGAATATCATCAACTTTGGTGCCGGACCATGTCAATTATCAAAAGATTTACTTAAAACTACTCGTGATGATATTATCAACTATAAAGAAACCGGTATCAGTATATACGAATTATCCCATCATACAGATATGTGGACAGAACTTTATTCAGAAACAGTTAATAATGCCAAAAATTTTTTGGAAATTCCTAATACACACGAATGTTTCTTTATGAATGGTGGTGGAACACATCAATTTCCAACAATATACTACAATCTATGTAATTCTGAATCAAAAGTACAAGTTTTAGTATCCGGTTTTTGGAGTCAAAAAGCCGTAAATGAATTCAAAAAATTCTGTAAAGTTGTAGTTGTAAATAATGTAAATGATCTAATTGATAGTCCAGATTATGTTTTTACATACTATTGCGAAAATGAAACAACCATCGGTTATGAATTCCGTAATGGACTTTCATTTGATCCTAAATCCCATTTCTTAATATCTGATATGTGTTCTATACTTGGTAGTAAGTCAATTGATATATCTAAATACGGTATCATTTTCTCATCTTTATCCAAAAATCTTGGCATTTCCGGCTCTACACTAATTATTGCAAAAAAAGATATACTTCAAAGACCAAAACTTATTGATTCTCCAATTGTTATGGATTGGCAACCATATATTACTCTTCAAGGACCAACACCGACAGTTATGTCCATATATATGACCAGCATGAACCTTAAAAGGATGATCCAAAGAGGAGGTATCACCTATTATAACTCACTTACCTATGCCAAAAGTCAACTATTCTATAATTTTATAGACAGCAGTGATGGATTCTATATAAACAGCATACCAAAAAAATATAGAAGTAGAACGAATATTACCTTTACTATCCAAAATTCCCCAGAATTTTCAAGCATTTTCACACAAAATGCTTCACAACATGGTTTTATAGGAATTAAATATCATCCATCCAATCTAGAAAAAGGCTGTAGAATCTCTTTATATAACGGATTGGAAATATATGAGGTTAAGCTATTTATTGAATTCATGAAATCATTCCAAAATAAATTTTTACAAAATCATCCTACCGGATAATGATAGATAATACTCCAGCCGGGAATCGAACCCGAGGCTAATCGTTGGAAGCGATTAATGTTACCACTACACCACTGAAGCAAAGTTTTACTTATTATGATACCCGTATTTCGGTATAATTGTTCACATATTGTTTTTAAACATATTCAGACGCAAAAATAGTATAAGTAGAAATGTACTAATTCAAATTATAAATGGAAACACGTTCTATGAGAAGAAGCAAATATTCTATGGAACAAATTGATAAACTTGAACAGTCTAACAAAGAATTATTGGAACAAAATCAGACACTAGAGGAAAAGAATTGTGTCCTCTCGCATGCACTATCTGTCGTCTCTAAGTCTACACATATTCCTACCATGCCTTTACACATCGCAACACCGCCTTCTCTAAAAGAAAAAATGAAACTACGCCGTTCTGTAAGAACACAAAAAACTGGTTTATACCGTGGACGTACAACCAGTTTGGGCTAAATCAAAAACGTAAATTATGATCATATTTTGAATCATTATGAACAACCCCTTCTAATTTTATAATATTTCCCTCATCCTCAGTTGGCTTTTCGAGTCTTTTATAGTAAATATGTAATGCTACTAAAGGTATCCCTTTATGACCATTATTCTGTCTATATCTTACAGAATGATAACTAATATCTTTCGAAATATCGATAAATACTATAATTACCTTCCACCCCTTTGCACGTTCTACCCACTCTTCACGAGTTGATTTCAACGGATTCGTATTATCTATTATTATACCCTTTGTAGACTTATCATCATACATTTTCACAAAACGTTTTACATTCAGCCTTAATGGACCACTACTATCATTGTTGATAATTTTAAAGTTATATTTATTCGATATAATAGAACTAAGTGTTGACTTACCAGAACCTTGAGGACCAACCATTATTAACAACTTCTTTTCATTATCATTCTCATTTAAATGATTCTCTAACTCATCTGGTATACTACATATCGGTACTATTTCTCTTTTATTTTCTAAAATACCACCTCTCCAAATATCGGATTCATATATTCTGTTTATTACACGGCGATTTCTTTTTAAAGGTGTCTCATTTAGAAAATCCGTTTTTATATAATAAAATACTTCCTCTGGTAACTTAAATTTAACTCCAATATTATTTGCAAAATACAAATCCGATATACTAAAATCTTTTTTTCTACCTGCAGCATCCCCACAATAATATACTACCTTTTTATCTACTAAACTTCTAAATAAGTCATACATACCTCTCATTGGTTTTCTATATTTGTCATCAGAAATTGCGTAAAAGAAGCTTATTGAATAATCTAAACTCTCCGAAAATGAATTCATAATACTCTGTACCTCTTCATGACTCGTTTTCTTCTTTTCTATTCCTTTCTGATTCGAAAATACAACAATATGATTTCCACCCTTTATAATCTCGTTTAATCTTTCAATTACATTTGGTAATGGAATACGACTATGTCTTCTTACCAAAGTATCATCAAAATCAAACGCGTATACATCTCCCTTTTTTCCCCCAATATCACCTAATCTGTAGTAACATGTATCTGTATTATTCCACATGTTATTGTTTATTAATCTTTTAAAATAATATTATTCATTTTTATTATTTTTCATTAAACAATTTAGTCACTGCTAAGGGAGATATGATCATGTATGACCAGAACCCGCATATTATTAACACCTTGCATGCGTCTGTCAGACTTGTTGGTTGCTGAAGCGGATCCAACAGTCAGCGGGTAATCCCAGAGCTCATTGATGGTGTAATTTACTGCTGGTCTGTAGCTCTCACCGCCTTTTTCATGACTATAAGAGTCGCTGCTCGAATTCGTTGCCGACTGGTTACCAGTAGACCAGTGTAAGTCATTGCTGTGACTTACCCATCCTTGACCATATCCCCCGGTGTACGTGTTTTTTCCGAAACTTGTCCAAGAGTTGCCCGAGCCATGGTTTCTGTAAGATACTTGCACCGATTTATTTAAATGCCCATCTCCGTCAGAAAAAACAGCATATGTGATTTTCCAGTCCTTGCCGGTAGCAAAACTGCCGTTTGCTTTGCCAAAATAGAATTCAAATCTACCTCTCGGATACCATTGGTGCCACGAATCGATATGAACATAGTAACCATTATCATTTGAGCGGTCCAGACGGAGACTGTGTCCGTATTTATAAACCTGATTCGAGTTCGACGGACCGATATCCCAGAGATATCGCCCATGACCGTCAGGGCCGGGACCTGATGAAAAAGTCCCGATGTTAAAATTATATATAATTGTACTAATAGTAAAGTCTTTTGGGTCGGCCGAGCCGTCTTGGTTGATGATAGCCTTCAGTTGAGGACCAGTCCTTACTACTGTACCTGGACTAACTAAGCCAGATTCATAATATTGATTAGTCCCACTAAATCTTGCTTTTACAGAACTAAAGCTTCCTTTTATCCATCCCCAATCTTCTTGGTCTGCTTGATTCACTGTAATTGTGAAGCTCTTGTCAACATTAACAGTGCCATCACTAACTCTTATTGTAACAGTACTTGTCCCAGGAGAATTTGCTGTACCAGAAATAACATTTGCACTTATACCTAACCAAGATGGCTTCGAAACAAGACTATATGATAGACTCGAATCGACATCTGAAGCACTTATTGTATAACTATACGATTGTCCATCATCCAAAGTTGCGTTTGGCGGCGTTGTAACTACTGGAGCATCATTTGTATTATGGACTCTCATTGTCCATTGATGATCTACAGATCTCGATGTATTATCAGTAATCCTTATAGTGCTGCTATAGTCTGTGAACCCAGGATAATTTCCTGAATTTGCATCTGAATTATTTGGTCTATTCGCTCTATTTCGAAGCGTAGAACCGGTCCATTCCAACCAACCTGGCGTTGAAACCATACTAAAGCTTACTGAACTACCTGAATCAACATCTGCACCAGTTGGTGTATAACTATACACCGAACCAGCCGCAGCGTTATCATCTTCATTAACTGATATCGTGTTAGACACAGGTGCATTTGTAAAATAAGGGTAGTCCTCTACATTATTTACCGTAATTGTAAATGATTGCTCAACCCAGCTTCCTGCATTATCAGTCACTCTTACTTTAACACTATGATTACCTACATTGTTATTTGTAGGTGTTCCAGAAAGTTTTGATCCGTTCCAACTTAACCATGATGGTTTTGTTGGAACACTAAAACTCAATGTACTACCTGCATCAATATCACCTCCAGTTGGTGTATAATTGTATGCTACATCTTCATTAAGACTATATGTTGGAGTACTTGTAAAATAAGGAGCATCATTGACATTATTAACTGAAATCGTAAATGATTGGTCGACATTAACACTCCCATCACTAACTCTTACTTTAACACTATGATTACCTACATTACTATTTGTAGGTGTTCCGTACAGTTTTGTTCCGTTCCAACTTAACCACGATGGTTTTGTTGGAGCACTAAATGTTAAAGAAGTTCCCGCATCAACATCACTTGCAGTTGGTGTATAATTGTATGCTGA
>MDSX01091960.1_pt1 | contig 24687 bp, 23 predicted proteins | sample 811141 | NCBI WGS metagenome assembly MDSX01 (sample SAMN05326642, study PRJNA326480) | marine metagenome | isolation source: seawater | place: Atlantic Ocean: South East | collected 2010
CCTTTTAAGGAGTGCGAAGATAAACAAATATATATTGAGTTCCCCTCGAAAAGGAGCACAAATATATTATTTGAAGAGACTTCGAATTATACCGTTTCTTTGGTTCTTCGTATGCTGTATACATCTCCAGATATTAGCCTACCATGGAAAAAGAACCCTAGGAGAAGCCTGGAGAAGAAAACTGCATTAATTATTGGAACTGGCAATATCGGTTCAAGGGTTAAACATAAATTATCTCAATTAATGCAAGTAGTCTCTTATGATATTACAGAAAATGAAGCTGAAGAACTCGAATCCTTAATTAAACAAGCGGATGTAATAAGCATACATATACCAAACATGCCTCTGAATGATAACTTTATGGATAAGAAGAAACTTAGCTGGATGAAGAATGAAGCTGTATTAATTAATACCGCTAGAGCAAATTTAGTCAACGAAGAGGATTTATATTTAGCCATTTCTAAAGGCAAGATAAGGGCAGCTTTCGATGTGTTTTGGAATGAACCTTACAGTGGTAAATTAACTACATTTTATCCAGATTCGTTCTACATGTCCCCCCATATAGCTAGCTCTTCTGCCGACTTCTTCTTAGGTTGCAGGAATGATTTGGATAAAATGATTCAGAATTTAATGAAGTGAAAACATTAAGCATAGATTTAAAAGATTATGAAGAATCAGAATCTAGTGGATTCGATCTTTGCATTATAGGTTCTGGTCCTGCTGGCATATCGTTAGCATCAAAATTTATAGATACAAATATAAATGTAGCTATTTTAGAATCTGGCATAACAAGTCTTAGTCAAAGACATGATAAATTAAATGAAGCTCATAGTATTGGAAAACGTGAGATTGACCCTATTGAGTCAAGGTCAAGACGATATGGAGGAGCAATGCACCTTTGGGCTGGCACTTCAGCACCTTTTTCAGAGGTTGAACTGTTGGACCGCAAAAAAATGGGTATCTCAGGTTGGCCAATAACGTGGGAAGAGCTCGTTCCATTTTATAAACAAGCTGCAACTCTGCTGGATGTAAGGTGGAATCTTTTTTTTCAACCTTACCAAGAGCTAAAAACTCAAATGAGTGATGCTTTTCCTAATTTAGCTGGAACAATTCTAAGATCTAACAATTATTTTCAGGCTAAAAATAAAGACTTAACTGTATCTTTAGATAATAAGCTCAGTAAAGCTTCTAATATAAAAATTATTACTAATTCAACGGTTGTCGACTTTGAATTAGAACAAGGAATATTGACGCATGCTGTCGCTAAAACGATAAGTGGAAAAAGGGTTCACTTAAAAGCTAAATGCTTTGTGCTTTGTAATGGAGCGCTTGAAGCAACAAGACTTTTATTAACTTCTGGACTTTTCAAAAATAATGTTCCACATCACCTTGGTAAAAACTTTATGTCGCATCCGTCATTCACTGATGTAGCAAGTATCCATTTGAAAAGAAATAAAAGGAAATGGGTCAACAAAACTAAACTTCATACGAAAGTTGATTTTGAGTTGAACTTTGAAGAACAAAATATACAAAAAGTTCTCAGACATAACATTCACATGGCGCCTTCCTATGTTAAAAGTCAAAATCTGGTTTTAGCTAGTTCAAGAATAAATAAAGATTTGAATCAAGGAGTCACTAATTTATTTAAATCAAATTCATTACTAGTGAGACTTTGGGATATTTTCTGTCGTGTTTTTGGAAAAAGGGCTTGGTCAAATACTTGGAATGTATCTATAGGAATAGAGCAAGAGCCGCTAAAAGATAGATCTTTAAGCCTTTCTGATCAGAAAGATGAGTTGGGTGTGAATATGCTGAGGTTAGATGGAGGTGAGATTTCTGAATTAGAAAAGAAAACAATTTCTGCTGCTCTTTCTGGATTGGATAAGGCACTGAGAGAGAAAAATGTTGGAGAACTGACTCTTTCAGACGATTATCTTTCTGGCGCATATCTGAGTAGACAAGATCCAATTAATCACCATATAGGAACTATTAAAATGGGTTCATCTTCAACTGAAGGAGTAGTAGACAATAACTTAAAGGTTTTTAATTATGATAATCTGTATGTTTGTAGCAGTGCAGTTTTTCCTACCTCATCTAACGCTAATCCTACCTTTACTATAGTTGCATTGTCTTTGAGGCTGGGCAATCTACTAAAAACAGTCTTATAGATCATCATTAACTATAAAATTTAAATATAATAAACAAAAATATTTTTAAAAAAGTAAAATAACATCTTATATTCTATTCAATTAGCTTTAATTCAATCTTAGAAATCTGAAATGAAAAGTTTTTTCTTATCAATTTTAATTATTTTTATAGTTTTATTCTTCATACTATTAGTCTTTCTTTCTCAACCTCAATTGAGGCACATAACTTTTACAGGCTTAGTTCAATTCCCTGAGTTTGCTACTATGCAAGCAATGAAAGGAGGTTTGGTTACTAGGGACTTTGATAGAGTTATGCCATGGCTTGATAGACAACTTCAACTAACAAACTATTATGGAAGAACAAAAAATAAGATGACTCCAGGCCTTCTTGAGAATATCAGACAAGCATATAAAATTGCAGTTCTAAAAGAAGAAAGAGAAAGATTCATTCCTCTTTTAGAGAATGCTTATGAACTAAATCCAGAAAATATTGATCTAAATCTCATGTTGGCAAGTGCTAACCAATATTCAAATGCAAGTAAATCACTAGAATATCTGGAGAAAGCTAAATCAATCCTTCCTTCTGACCAAAGGATTTATCATCTAGCTAATATTATTTTACTAAATTTAGATAATAACGATGAAAAGATAACTTGGTGTAAGGAATATCTCAGTAACCAGTTTGGTGATTATGTTGCTAGCAAAAGTTCTACGCTTCTTGGAGTAGGATATCGTAGGCTAGCATTTGAATTTTCAGAAAATGAAATAAGAAAATTATATTTAAATGAAGGAGTAAGATTGGGTGAAAGGCTCAAATATGAATTTACTCTAGATACTTCACATAACATCAAAATCCCTTCTCTAAGAATAGCAAATGGTGGAGGTATCGAGATATTTTTCCATGGCGTAAGCTTCTTCTCTCAAGGAAGTTTAATAAAGTCATATGACAGTAAATCAATACTGCTATTCCCAGAAACCGGATATTTAGTTGAAGGTAAAGTAATATCAACTAACATTTATGGAGAAAATGTATATTTAGATTTTCAATCTAAAGATGAAATTATTGCAGATAAGATATTGGTAGATTTAACTATAGGTAAATTACCTATTAACAATCTAGCTTCATGTAGTTCGTAAAATGCCCTATAAACATCAAAAAAAAATAGGTCTATCAATCTTTCTGATAATAGTTATTTCAATCTTTCTAGGTTCTTTTAATTCTATTATTACTTTATGGAAGTCTGTTTATACCGAGGAAGGCCAATCAGTTAATGCCTATAATTCTTTAGAATTAGATATATTTGGTAGTCTTGAAAGGTCTATAAAAAGCATATTTCCACCTAGCAATACCGAAACACCAAAAGTCTTCTTATATATTGGAGAAAAAAATCAAAAACATTTACTTTCTTCTCTTCCTTATTCAAAAAATAATTGGGTAAAGGGTCTTATCCTTGATGGAGATAAATTAAAAAAAATAAGCGTAAAGCATAGAGGAGATAACCCGAATAATTGGTTGCACAACAAGAAGTCTTGGAGAGTGAAAAGAAAAAAAAGCGATTTAGATGAGGGTGTCAGAGTATTTAACTACTCTTTACCTAGAGATACTTCCTTAGTTAACACATATATGGGTTACTTCATAGCTAAACAGATGAATATCCCGGTTCCTGAATTCCAATTTGTGGAGCTTTACGTGAATGATGCTTATGAAGGCTTGTATCTAGAAACGCAGCACATTGATGAAAATTTCCTACGCATGAACAATACAATGCCCGTAAACATCTACAAGGGTACTCCATCTAGAACTGATAAGCCTATAAATCTAGATAATGACCTTTTTAACAACCCAAGTTTATGGGATAAGAGATCTATTTTTAATGCGCGAGACCCTGAAGACTACTTTGATCTTAATAAAATGTTAGTTCTCACAAGGTCAGCCGTGAATAGTAGAAAAGATATGTCTGAGTTAGAGCAAATAGCAGACATAAAGAAATGGGCTAAATTTTCTGCATACGAGACAATAATGCAGTCCTGGCATAATTATGAAAAAAATAATATGTACCTCATAAGTGACCCATGGACCGGCCAGATTTATCCCATTGCATATGACACTATCCTAAATGATACTAAATCAAGGTTGGTAGTTAACGAGCCGGTTTATATGGATAACGGAGCTCATGCCTTAATGGAAGTCTATTTAAACAATTCAACTTTTCTATATGAAAAATATAAGATCATGAATGAAATGATTGATAAGGAATTTTATAGAGATATAAAAAAAGAAGTTAATAGGATTTATAACCTCATCAAGCAATCTTGGAAGGATGACCCTTCGCATGCTCAGTTTGTTCTCACAAATGAGTTTGAAAGAAAGTTATTTTTTAATGGAAACATGGACAAAGAAATATCAAAACTTTTAGCAAGGATTGACTATATAGAAGAAAATATCACTAAGGAACTCACCACACAAGACCAGTCCTATTGGTCTCAAGATAAAGATATACTAGATTTTGTTGTCAATTCTCATAATCCCATTTCAAAAATAAGGTTGTGTTTGCTTAATGACTCTTCTCAAGAATCCCTGCTGCTAGAGACTGAAGAAAGGAATTTCGTAGGTCTAAAAAATGGGGAAGGTTGCTATAACTTTGACATTATAATGAACTCGAATAGGGTAAAGCAGCAAAAAAATAGGTCAAGAATTACGACTTTCTTCGCTTCTTCAGGATTCAATATTAACCCTACAATTTATAATTTTAAACTTAATCAGGGTCTAAAGATAAAAGAGATTTCTGCTAAGCACTTAGGTAGAGATAAGTATGTAGAAGTGGAAAATAATTCCAATAAGCAAAGATATAGCAGGACAATGCATAACCAACCTATTGGAGAAGAAGGTTATAAGACGGTTAAAACTTGGAAAGGCGATATTTATATAAATGACCTGTTAATTGTTAATGAACCTTTAAAGATTTTACCAGGTACAAATGTTTACCTAAGTCCTGAAGCTTCTATAATTTTTAAAAATAATGTCCAATCGATAGGTAAAGAAAATAAAAAAATTAGATTTCTTCAATCTGAAGAACAGCCTTGGAAGATTATTGCTCTTTTTGGAGAAAAAACTAAAGGTTCCATTTTTGAATATACTTCGTTTTCTGGAGGAAGCGGAGGTCATGTAGGTGGATATGAATTTACTGGCATGCTTTCAATTTATTCGTCACAAGATATAAAACTATCTAAAGTAGATGTATCAAATAACTCAAAATATGATGATTTAATACATATTTTATACTCACAAGGGATTGAACTAACAAATTCAAATATATTTGATGCACGCTCAGATGCAATTGATATAGATATATCAGAAATGAATATAAATAATTGTAATTTTTATAACTCTGGAAACGACGCTATTGATTCTATGACATCAAAAGTATTGATTTCAAATACAAGTATAAGTAAAGCAGGTGATAAAGGATTATCAGCTGGAGAAAACTCTGAAGTTCTTGTTAATAACTTAATCTTTGACGAAACAAATATAGGCATCCAATCAAAAGACGGAACTGAGGTGCGAGTATTTGATAGCATATTTAAAAATAATGTAATGCAATTAGATGCTTACCAGAAGAATTGGCGCTACGGGGACGGAGGAAAAATAGAAGTTACAAATTCTACATTTGAAGGAAAAGAAAATAGGATAGAGGCAAAAAATAAATCAAAGATAATAATAACAGACAGCTCCTTTAAAGAAGGTTTTTCTCATCTAGAATCTAAGAAAGTCATAATGAAAAATAATAGGCAAATATATTAATTTTTAATGAACGACCTTCAAGAAAAGAGAGTACAAGAATTTTCAAGATATGAATTTAAATATATCTTGAATAAAAAACTTAGAGATAAAGTTGAACATCAAATACAGCATTTTATGAAATATGATGGATATGTTCATCCCGAATTTAACAATTCATATTTTGTAAGATCTCTATATTACGACGGTCCAACTTCTTTTAATTTTTATGAAAAAATAGATGGAGTCAAAAAAAGAAAGAAATTTAGACTACGTACCTATGATAAAAAAATGGAAGATTCAATCCTATTCCTAGAGCAAAAAGGAAGAAACGTAAATAGGGTTTTTAAGCATAGAACTCAGATAGAAGAGTCCGATATTGATAATTTTTACCATGCAAAAGATTATGAAAACATAGTACATAAGTATAATGATCTTAAAATTATAAATGAGTTTATCTCTGATACGATGAAAAAAAGGATATCACCGGTAGTGTTGGTAGATTATTTAAGAAGACCTTATGTCAGTGACTACGATATGAATTTTAGGGTTACTTTTGATAGCCATATTATGGCAAAACCTTCTTATACTCTTTTCCCTAATGACGAGGGGTTTTATCATTGCTTACCTGGGTATACTATACTAGAGGTAAAGTTTTTTAGAAAAATACCAGCGTGGTTCCATAAATTACTTTTAGTCTATAATCTAGAAAGGGTTTCAGTTTCAAAATTTGTATTAGGAATGAAAGCTAGCGGGATCGCAGTTGATTTATCATAAGGAAAAAATATGGATGCTACACAAGAAATTTTAAATATTGCCGGAATGTCTCAAATTTATTCTCAATTTGATGTCTTAATAAATCTTTCTCTGTCTATAGTATTGGGCCTTTTTATCAGCTATGTTTATAAATACACCCATAAAGGTGTGAGTTATTCGCAATCTTTTATGCTCACTATTGTTTTTGTAACAATTATAGTAGCTATGGTGATGATGATAATAGGTAATAATATTGCAAGGGCTTTTGCTCTTGTTGGTGCATTATCTATCATAAGATTCAGAACAGTTATAAAAGACACTAAAGACACGGCATTTGTCTTTTTAGCTTTAGCAGCCGGAATGGCATCTGGAACAGCTAGCCACTTTCTAGCTATTGCTGGAACTTTAGTAACGTCTATAGTTGCTTACATACTCTACACTACAAACTATGGATCTATATATAGTAGCGAATTTATTTTAAGATTCCGATTAAGCCAAGATGGCTCTGCCGAAGAACCTGAGTATGTAGAAGTTCTTAATAAATATGCACAAACAGCAAATTTATTGCACATAGAACCTTCAGGAGATTCTCTATCTTCTAGAATGACATTTGATGTAATGATGAGAAAGGAAATGACGCCAGAGGAAATGAGTACAGAGCTGTCGAGCTTAGATGAAGTTAGTGAACTGATTATTGTAGCTTCAGAACATGACATTGATTATTAAAAAGAATTTATAAAGATTAATAGTAAGAATTTATAAATAGATTTTGTTTATGAGAAGCTTTCGAGATTTATATCATTATCAGCTTGAATATAATTTAGAGAGAATGCCTTATGTCGGAGATTTTAAGCATAATCCTTATTCTTATTTGAAAGCTAGATACTATATGTTTTTCTCTACTATAATAGTTTTTCTTTTGCAAAACACAGGATTACATCCTAATAATATTACTAAGTTATATATTTTCAGCGGGTTTGTGTCTGCTACTCTTCTAGCAGTGCCAATCAGTACGGCACATTTTTTTGCTATTTTTCTAATATTTTCTAAAGGCATACTAGATTGGGCAGATGGCTGTTTTGCAAGACTGAAAGGAAAAACATCTTTGACCGGTCATGTTTTAGATATTTATGGAGCAAATATAAACTCTTTAACTTTTATTGTTTCCCTAGGAATTTATGAATATTTTTATTTTAACGAAAGTATTTTTTTTCTTATTACGTTATTTATCTATCCTTTTTGTTATGGAACTTTATTAACAAAATTTTCAAACCAATATATCCTTGAAAGTATAAATGCTAAAAGTCTTAAGAGTCATTTAGATATAAGTCAGTCTGCTAAGACTATACAAGAAAGTCATAGAGGGGCTTTCAATTTCTTTTCCATATTTCTTGATGACCGTTCTAGGACTATAGATTTTGTCTTACTATTAATTATCATTGAACATTTTGATGGTCCTGCTTTCAGTTGGTTGTTTTATGTAGGTGTAAATTTGAAATGGATGGCACTTTGGATAGGATCTTTTATTTTTTCCTCCAAGATCAATCATGCGGATGATGTCCTTTCCACTAAGCTAAGTGAAATAAAGAATGGGTGATACCAGCTCCGAAGGTATTTTAGAGCTATTTGAATTAGAAAATAAGTATATTTACTGCTCTTGTTTAGAAGAAGAACTCTTACATGGCCTTATTAAGAGAGGAGCTAATGTATGGGTAGATGAACAAAGTCATTATAGGCCTTTAGCTATGAATAGCTTTCCAGAATTGAGGGATAAGATCAATGATATGAATAACCCTCCAAATTATTTTGATTATTCTATAGCACTTGATTTTGAAAAAAATCTACAAAAAATATTTAGCTCTATCACCGTTAAGCAAAGAATAGTTATATTGGATGGAACTTTAAAAGTTCTTAAATGGAATCTTTTTAACAAAAAGAATTTTAAAAAAAGTAAAGTCAGAATTTATTCTATCGCTCCATCTTTTAGGCATGTTAAGTTAGTGATTCCTGAAATATTAAATAGACCTTTAGAGCGCTATTGGTCTTTGCTCTCTAAGAACCCATTAAAATGTTTAAAATTATTAACAGAATGGGTGATTATTAAAAACCACTCTCTTCGCAAGTTATTGATTGATAAGATCATAGTAATCAAGTGATAACTAGTTTAATAAGGGCTAATGCGAATAATAGCGGAATTTATCTTAGCTTAATTTACGATGCAGAACATAAGCCTGTATATATTAAGAAGTCTGCTTCTTCCCCAGTTTCTATAAAGCAATTAAAAAATGAGATTAGAGGGGTTTCTTGGTATCAAACAAATTCAGGAATTAATCAAATTGCTAAGATCATAGAACTTCCTGGCTACTATTCAGTCCTCTTCAGCTTTTTTAGTGGAAAGAAAGCTAATTTTCGAGATGGTTATTGGCTTAACAGGCCCTATATAGAAAGAGCTTTGGAAGGATATTGTGAAATTTGGTCAAAACTACCAAAACATAAAATTGTAATTCATGGTGATTATTCTATTGATAATCTTATCTTCTCCGAAAAAGATTTAATTATTATTGATTGGGAGCATTTCACATACTCGAACATCCCAAAAGGCTTCGACGCTTTAAATCTACTATATGAACAAATTTATATACTCTCCTTAAAACAAAATATAAGCTCTAGAGTTATTTATCATGCTAATGCAATGTTAAAGAGATTAGAATTTAGCGATTGTTTAGATAAAATTTTTTTTAATGCTCCTTTAGATACAATGCAAGAATATTTATCAGATAACAGTCATATATGGGGCAAACAACTTAATAAGCTTCCTATAATGAAATTCGATAAATTAGAATGTAGCAATCTAGATTCTAAAATAAATTTACGAAATAATTAAAATACCTTGTTTCCGCATTAAGCTTTATATTTAGAAGCTAGTTTCAAAAAGAAGATAAACATAAGATACCTTTATGACTAAAAAGGATAAAAAAATAAGAGAAATCATAAACACTAAATCAATATTTGTTTTTGATTTTGACGGTGTTCTGGCAGATTCTGTAAATATTAAAACCTTAGCATTTCATGAATTATATAAAGAATATGGTGACTCTGTATCAAGTAAAGTTGTAGAGCATCATAAGGCTAATGGAGGGATGTCAAGATTTGAAAAGTTTAAATATTACCATCATAATTTTTTAAATATGGCCCTAAAGAATCAGGATATTGAAGAACTTTCTGTCAAATTCTCAAATCTAGTCATAGAATCCGTTATTAAATCTCCAGAAATAATGGGAGCGGGAAAATTTTTAGAAAACAAATATCAAAATAAAAAGCTTTTATTTGTAAATTCAGCCACTCCAGAATCAGAAATTAAAGAGATAATTAAGCGCCGTGAAATGGAACACTACTTTACTGAAGTTTTTGGTTCTCCTAAATCTAAATTAGATAATCTAAGAATTATGATGTCTAGGTATAATATAGATGTAACTCAAATGGTGTTTTTTGGTGATGCTTTAACAGATTTTAATGCTGCCAATAGTTTGGGTTGTTTGTTTGTAGGAATAGGGGAACATATAGAAGAAATTCTTTCTTCTCATTTTCCCGTTCCTTTAAGGCAATATTACTTACTGAAAGATTTTAAAGAATTACTATAAAATTAGCAGGATGAATATATGAAACTTTTAAGCGATACTTTTAAGGGAAAGACTGTTCTGATAACTGGCCATACTGGCTTTAAAGGAAGCTGGCTCTCAGTTTGGTTGAATAGCCTTGGTGCAAAGGTTATAGGCTGCTCCTCTGATATACCAAGCGAACCTTCCAATTTTATTGCTTCAAACTTAGAAAATTTTATTGAAGATATAAGGTTAGATATTAGAGATATTGATTCTTTGAAAGATACTATAAGGGATGCTAAACCTGATTTTGTATTTCATTTAGCCGCTCAGTCTTTAGTGCGTTCATCATATGCAAATCCAATAGATACAATAGGTATAAATGCAATAGGTTCTGCAAATGTTTTAGAATCATTACGTGAATTAGAAAAAGAATCCATTGCCATAATGATCACTAGTGATAAAGCTTATGATAATGTTGAATGGTCATGGGGTTACAGAGAAACAGATAAGCTGGGAGGAAAAGACCCTTATAGCGCTTCAAAGGGAATGGCAGAACTTGCTATAAGGTCTTATATTGAATCTTTTTTTCAAAACGAAAAAACAAATGTTCGAATAGGTATAGCTCGTGCTGGGAATGTCATTGGAGGAGGGGACTGGGCTAAAGATAGGATAGTACCTGATTGCATTAAAGCTTGGTCAGAAGAAAAGACAGTAGATATAAGGAATCCGCACGCGACACGTCCGTGGCAGCATGTTTTAGAACCTCTAAGCGGTTATCTTCTTTTAGCGTGTAACCTCTCATTATCAGAGAAGAATCATGGAGAGCCTTATAATTTTGGTCCTTCTTCTAAGAGTAATTATTCTGTAGGACAATTAATAGATGAAATGAAGGAATCTTGGGATAAAGCTAATTGGAATGATGTTTCTGAAGAAGAGGCTCTACTATATGAAGCGGGCTTATTAAAATTAAATTGTGATAAAGCTTTATTTGATCTTGACTGGCAACCGACTCTAAATTTTAAGGAAACAGTTAAGATGACTGCAGACTGGTATAAACATTATTTTCAAGGCAATGAATCTTCCATGTATGATTTTTCAATTTCACAAATTGAAGATTATGTAAGAATTGCTCAGTCTAAATCAATTAGTTGGTCTAAAGATGATTAAAGATGTACTGCTAACTCCACTTGATATAATAGAAGCTCCTAATGGCAGGGTTTTTCATGCATTAAAAGATTTAGATGAGGGATATAATAAGTTTGGAGAAGCTTATTTTTCTGAGGTAGAGAGCGACAAAGTTAAGGCCTGGAAAAGACATCGGTTAATGACATTAAATCTAGTTGTACCTATTGGAGAAATTAGATTTGTAGTATTTGATGATCGTTTAGAGGGTCATCAAGAATATGGAGAATATTATTTATCTCCACAGAAGTATTCTCGTTTAACTATTCCGCCCATGGTTTGGGTTGGGTTTCAAGGATTATCTAAGACTAACTCTCTTTTATTAAATGTTGCTGACCTAACACATGATCCAGAAGAGGTAGATAGAAAGGAGCTAAGTGAAATAAAATTTGATTGGAGTAAGTAAGATATGAAAGTAATTATTTTAGCTGGTGGTTTTGGAACAAGATTATCAGAATATACAGAGAGCATTCCTAAACCAATGGTTCAAATAGGTGGAAAACCTATGCTTTGGCACATAATGAATGCTTATTCAAACTTTGGGCACAAAGATTTTTACATTGCACTAGGCTACAAAGCTGAAAATATAAAAGATTATTTTTTAAAATATAGGGAACTTAACTCTGATTTTACTATTGATCTTGATAAGGGGGAATTAACTACGCATCAAAAACATAGTGTTGATTGGAAGGTAACTCTAGTTGACACTGGTATAAATTCAATGACTGGTGGTCGAGTAAAAAGAATGAAAGAACACATAGGTAAAGAAACTTTTATGCTGACTTATGGAGATGGTTTAGCAGACATAAATATTAATGACTTACTCTCATTTCATAAAAAACATGGAAAAATGGTTACTGTAACGGCAGTTCATCCTGGAGCAAGATTTGGAGAGCTAGATATAGATGATGATATTGTAACTTCTTTTAAAGAAAAGCCTCAGCTAGCTCAGGGATGGATTAATGGAGGTTTTTTTGTTGCAGAGCCAGAATTTTTTGATTTAATTTCTGATGACTCAACAATTCTTGAAAAGGATCCTCTAGAAAGTGTTGCTGAAATGGGAGAACTAAGATCATTCAAGCACGAAGGATTCTGGAAATGTATGGATACCAAAAGAGATAGGGATTTTCTTGAAGAAATGTGGAAAAGCGGCAAACCTTTATGGTGATCTAAAGTATGTCTAAAAATTTATTAATTGTTGGGGGTACAGGTTTTATCGGACGGCACTTAGCTTTTAGGGCTATAAAAAATGGCTTTGATACTCAGGTTCTTTCACTTAATGAACTGGAAACAGAAAAAAGAATTGAAGGTGTAAAATATATTTCTGCTGATGTAAGTAATTATCTTGATTTAAAAGAAAAGATACCGAAACAAATAGAATACATAGTTAATTTATCAGGCTATATCAATCATTCTAGTTTTAAAGAAGGGGGTAGTAAAACAATAGATACTCATTTAGGAGGAACGCTTAATATATTAAAACTTGTAGACTGGAAGAATTTGAAACGTTTTATTCAAATAGGTAGTAGTGATGAATATGGGAATAACCCTGCACCTCAGAAAGAAGATATGCCATTGAATCCTATCTCTTCATATGCTTATAGTAAGTCTTCATCTGCTGATCTCTTACAAATGCTGCATAGGAATGAAGCATTACCTGTCGTAATTCTCAGACTTTTTTTAGTTTTTGGTGCCGAACAAGATCAAAAAAGGTTTATACCTCAAATTATTACAGGATGCCTTTCAGATTCAATATTTCCTGTTTCAGCTGGAGAACAATTGAGGGATTTCTGTTACGTTGAAAATATTATAGATGGAATATTTCTAAGCATGGAGGCAGATGATGCTAATGGACATATTATTAATCTTGGATCCGGCAATCCTATTTCAATTCGTAACGTAATTAATTTGATTAAAAAAGATATTGGTCTTGGGAGACCTGAGTTTGGTAAGATCCCTTATCGTCATAATGAAAATATGAAATTGTATGCCGATATTTCTAAAGCGAAAAGAATACTTGGTTGGAAAGAAGCAATAAACTTTGAAGAAGGTATAAAAAATACGATAGATTTTTATAGAAAAATATAAATCAAATGGACGAAAAACCTTTGGTCAGTGTAATTATGAATTGCCATAATGGTGATCGTTTTTTGAAAGAAGCGATAGATTCCATTTATAACCAGTTTTACCAAAATTGGGAGATAATTTTTTGGGACAATGTATCTACAGATACGAGCTCTTCTATCGTTGCTCTTTATGATCATAGAATAAAATATTTTTTAGCTGATAAGAAGACTTCTCTTGGAGAGGCTAGAAATTTAGCCTTAGATAAGGTTAATGGCAAATATATTTGTTTCCTCGATTGTGATGATATATACCTACCTAACAAACTAGAAAAACAAGTAACTATGATGGAAGAAAATAATTATCCTCTAGCATACGGCAGCGCTCTAATTATTGATGAGAATAATAATAAAATTAGAAAATTTGTAGCAAAAAATAATAGTGGTTTTAATTTTAAAAATCTCTTAAATTATTATGAAATTAATATGCAGAGTGTAATCTTACGAAAAACATATCTGGATGATAAAGGCCTTAATTTCCAAACAAATTTTCAATACAACCCAGACTATAATTTATTTATGCAAATATCTGCTGAGAATGAGATTGGAGTTGAAAAGGAGTGTATTGTTAAATATAGAGTTTTAGATAATTCTTTATCTTCTACTACTCTGAATCTAGTTGGTCCAGAAGTTCGTTTAACACTTAAAGGTTTATTAAAAAGTTATCCATATATAGAGACAAAATTTAAGAAAGAGTTCAACCAAGCTTATGGAAAATCAATATATTATGATTCGATAGCTGCAATTCATGTAAATGACTTCAGAAAAGCTCGAAAACTACTCTCAAAATTAATATCTTCAACCCCTGTATCTAGTTTAGGGCTTAAGTATTTAGGTTTATTTATAATATTATTATTGCCATTGCCCAGTAAATTAGTTTTGAAGTTTTTAAATAGGAACGTTTAAAAATGAAGAAATTACTTTTAAAGAGGCTAATGATTGAAAGTTATAAAAGTAATATAAGGTTACTCATAGATTAGTTTAAATATTGAAAGAGTTATGCGACGTTTATTTGATTTAATATCAGTATTATTGATTATTCCTTTTGCTTTCTTCCCATTAATCTTAATTTCTATTTTGGTAAAATTAAATTCACGAGGACCTGTTCTTTTTTGGTCTAAACGTGTAGGCGCCGACGAAAAACTATTCTTAATGCCAAAGTTTAGAACAATGAATACTGATGCACCCAACATCGCGACCCACCTTTTAAAAGATCCTGAAAATTTTATAACACCTGTGGGATATTTCCTTAGACATAGTAGCCTTGATGAATTGCCACAATTGTATTCAGTATTACTAGGACATATGAGCTTTGTAGGCCCAAGACCAGCCTTATTTAATCAGTATGATCTTATTGAACTTAGGAATATAAAGGGAATAGATAAATTAAAACCAGGCATTACTGGCTGGGCACAAGTTAATGGAAGGGACGAACTATCTATTGCTGATAAAGTTAAATATGAAGAAGAATATTTATCAAAAGCTTCCTTTAGTTTTGATATCTATATAATTTACCTGACTATAATAAACTCCGTAAGGAAAGAGGGCATTACTCATTAAAGCAAATGAATAAATAAAAAATTACTGTTAAATATTATGTTTAAGGATTAATTTATAAAAACTTAAGTTACTGAATTTAATTAATAATTATCAATGATAGTAATTCTTATACCATTCAACAAACTTTTTAATCCCAATTTCTATAGATACTTCTGGTTTGTAATTTACTGCTTCAAATAATTCAGTTATATCAGCATGGGTGCTTTTCACGTCGCCTAATTGCATTTTCCTAAAATTAAGATCAGCTTTTATATCTAAACTCTCTTCAAGAACCTCGATAAAGCGTGTAAGTTTTACTGGATTGCCAGCACCTATATTATAAACACTATAAGGAGCTGAGCTTGAATCAGCCTCTAAATTAGAAATTGAATTTTTTATGGAAGTCGGAATTCTATCTTTGATCCTAATAACGCCTTCAATGATATCATCAACATAAGTAAAGTCTCTGCTCATCTCTCCGTTATTATTTACATCTATAGTTTTGCCACCCATTAACCTCTCAGTAAAAATAAATAAAGCCATGTCTGGCCTTCCCCAAGGACCATATACTGTGAAGAATCTAAGACCTGTTGTAGGTATGTTGTATAAGTGCGAGTAAGAATGTGCCATTAGCTCATTAGATTTTTTTGTAGCAGCATAAAGAGATGCTGGATGATTTGTAGATTGCTTAGTAGAAAATGGGTACTCTTTATTTAAGCCATATACTGAACTGGAAGAGGCATAAACTAAGTGCTCTACAGAATTATATCTGCAACATTCCAATATATTCAAAAACCCTTCAATATTCGAAGATATATAAGTATGAGGATTTTCTAAGGAATATCTAACACCTGCCTGCGCTGCTAAGTGAATTACTTTTTCTATCCGATTTTGTTTAAATATTTTTTTAATTTTATCTTCATCTAATAAATCTATTTTACAAAATTCAAAATTATCAAAGTCTTCTAAATACCTTAATCTATCTTTTTTAAGTTTAGGATCATAATATTCATTAATATTATCTATACCAATTACACTCTTTCCTTCTTTACACAACCTGTTCACAAGGTGGTATCCAATAAAGCCTGCTGCACCTGTTACTAGATATTTCATATTATATTTTCATGTTTTGAAGAAGTACTTGATTTACCTTACGAACATCAAATTTTTCTTCGGAGAGCTTTCTAGATGCAATACCTAAAGCTTTTCTACTTTCTTTTGTGGTGAAGTTTTTCATTAATCTTGCAGTATCTACAGGATCTCTAACTTTGGCAAGAAATCCGTTCTGCCCATTTAAAACAGTTTCTCTGCAACCTGGAACATCAGTTGTTAAGATCGGTCTTCCCATTGCCATAGCTTCTAAAACACTTCTTGGTGTTCCTTCATTGTAAGATAAAAGAACAAAGACACTTGATAGCTTTATCGCTTCTCTTATATCATTGAAATGTCCAAGATATTCTATTCCAAACCTATTCTTCCATTCACTCTCAATCTCCTCTAGGGATACTGAATCATCATGATCATCAGGTGAACCTACTAATAAAGCTCTTGCGTAAGGATAATCGTTTTTAAATAGTTTAAAAGCCTCTGCAAATTCAACTAACCCTTTTGACTTAAGTAACCTAGCTGCACAAAGGAAAATCAAATTCTCTGGTAATTCAGTTGTATTAAAATAATCTAAATTAACACCTGAACCATTAACCATAATAACTTTATCTCTTTTTATAGCACCACTTGTTAAGAATAAATCTATATCATCAGGGTTTTGGAAAAAGACCTTATCATTATATTTAAGAGAGAATTTAAAAGACAGAATCCCAAAAAAACACCTTAATTTTTTAAATAAAGTTTCATTGTCAAAAATATGTCCTCTACCTGTTATCATAGAATAGATTCCTTTTACTCCAGCAAATCTAGAAGCTATTGAGCCTATTACAACTGATTTATGTGTATAGCTAAAAACAAGGTCGGGTCTTATTTTATTAATTTCTATATATAGAAAATAAATACTTCTTATAAATTCTAGAGGGTTAATGCCTTTTCTACTAAAAGGAATCTCTCTGTAGATAACACCTAATTTAGAGAGTTTGATATGTTCTGAAGAGCTTATCTCTGGTGCTATAGCATAAACCTCATAATCTCTTTCTAGAAAACATTGAATAAATTCTTTTCTAAAATTAATTAAGGTGTCTCCATTACCGCATATAAAGATTATTGATTGTTTCATCAAAGGTTAAATTTCCAATTTAAAGTTTCCAAATTTTTAGATTACTATCACTAAAAGAATTTGGTAATACATTCTTGATGTCGATAACATGTCCTTGATCTACCGTAATTTCCTTAAGTTTTTGAAGAGAGATTGACGAGAAATCTTCATGACTAGTTGCTATTATTGTAACTTCAGCTTTTGATAGATCTTTAAGTTCTACAAGTGAAATTCCAAGTTCATTCGTAACTTCTTCTTGCAAAGCCCAATGATCACAGACATTTACTGACTTTACTTGTTTACTTAATATTTTAAATATTTCTGCTGCCTTAGAGTTTCTTATATCAGCGCAATTTTCTTTAAATGTGATTCCAAGCAAATTTATTGTGACTTCCTCAATTTTCTTTTCTTCTGCTAACAAAGCATTGATAATTTCTTGGCTTATAAAACTCGGTATTGAGTCATTTACCTTTCTTCCAGACAATATAACTTGAGGGTCAAACCCTAATTCTTTAGCTTTATGTGTTAAATAATAAGGATCTACTCCTACGCAGTGACCTCCAACAAGACCAGGCTTAAAGTCTAAGAAATTCCACTTTGTAGAAGCCGCCTCTAGGACATCTGAAGTTTCAAGTCCCATTAATTTAAATAACATGGCTAATTCATTTATTAAGGCAATATTCAAATCCCTTTGAGTATTTTCTATAACTTTAGCAGCTTCGGCGGTTTTAATATTCTGCGCTTCATAAATTTCAGCATCTATAACTGAAGAATAAGCATCAGATATAATTTTTAGTGACCCTTTATCAGAAGCCGAAACAATTTTATTAATATTCTTGAAGGTATGGTTTTTGTCTCCTGGGTTTATTCTCTCTGGACTATAACCAACAAAGATATCTTCATTTAGAGTCAGTCCAGACTCTTTTTCTAGAATAGGAATACAAACTTCCTCTGTAGCTCCAGGGTACACAGTGGATTCAAATACGATAATATTATTCTTTCTAAGTGTCTTAGAGACAGATGCAGTTGCATTCTTTAAAAGGGTAAGGTCAGGTTCATTAAATTCGTCTATTGGAGTTGGGACTGCAACAATATAAAAATCTGATTTTTTAAGGTCTTCAAGAGACGAAGTAAAGAGTAAATTTTTATTTTCTAAATCTTTCTTAGAAACTTCATTGGTTCTGTCATAGCCTTCAGAAAGTTCTTGTATCCTCAAGGAATTGTTATCATATGCAATTACCGCTTCTTTCTTGCCGAAGGCTACAGCAACCTGAAGTCCTACATAACCTAGTCCCACAATAGCAATATTTCTATCTCTCATTTCTTTATTCATCTTTTAACCATAACTGAAACATGAGTATATTCCATAGTAATGGACCATTATTTATTTTACCTTGACTATGATCACTCCATAATTTCTCTACAACTTCAGCATTTAATAGCTTTTCAGAATTAATAAGTTCTTTGTTAAGTAAAGCATCGGCCCAGTTTTTTAAGGGTCCTCTTAACCAATCATCTAATGGAATACCAAAACCTTTCTTTGGTCTTTCTATCATCTCTTTGGGAATATAATTAGATAATACCTCTCTTAGAATAAACTTAGTTTTGGAGCCATTAATTTTTAAAGATGAAGGCAAAGACCAGGCATATCTAAATACCCTAGGATCGAGGAAAGGGGCGCGGGTCTCTAAAGAAACACTCATAGAAGCTCTATCCACCTTTACCAGGATATCATCAGGAAGATAATTAATAGTATCCATTAGCATAACCTTTTCTAGATCTGAGCACTCTCCCATATTTGTATTTAAATTTTCTACCCAATTACTTGTATTGAGATGACTCCCTCCATATAAAATTTTATGAGACTGATCAGTCTGATAAATAAGATTTTCATAATAATTCGTAATATTTTCTGTATCTATAACCTTAGCAATTTTAATTAATAAGCTCCCTAAATTATTCTGTTTGTGGCTAGAAAGAGGAAGAAGCTTTATTAATTCTTTGAGATCTTCAGGAGATTTACCAATTATTTTTGTAGCTATAAATTTTCTTAGCTTAAGTGGTACGTAATTTAGTTTAGGCAATATATTATTAGCAAATCTATGCCTATTATAGCCTGCAAAAATCTCATCTCCGCCGTCACCAGATAAAGATACTTTAACTTTTTTTGAAGCTAAGCTTGATAAAAGGAAGGTAGGTACTTGTGACGAATCTGCAAAAGGTTCATCATAAATCTTACTTAATTCTGGTACTACTGCGAGTAGGTCATTCGGAGATACAATCAATTCAGTATGATCTGTCCCTAGATATTTTGCTACATTTGAAGCATAGGTGCTTTCGTCAAACTCTTTTTCAGAAAAGCCAATCGTAAAGCTTTTAACTGCTTTAGAGGATTGTGATTGCATTATGGCAAGTATAAGAGATGAATCTATTCCTCCAGATAAAAAACCCCCAAGCGGAACATCAGATATCATTTGCTCTTCCACTACATCATTAAGTAAATCATCAAGACTTCTAATTGCTTCTTTTGTAGATAGATTTAAACTATTTCTTACGCTACCAGCAACTTCTTGTGTGTCCCAAAATTTTTCTTTTTTTATATCATTTGTATTTAAAGAAATTTTTGCAACAGTTGAAGGTTCTAGTTTATTGATATTTTTGTAAATCGACTTTGGGCATGGAACATATGAGTTTTGGAGGTATAGAGATAATGCTTCTTTATCGATTTCTCCAATGAAGCTAACATGGTTTTTGATTGATTTTAACTCGGAACCGAACAAAAAAATATTTCCATTCCAGCCATAATAGAGAGGCTTTTCACCAAATCTATCTCTACCTAAAATTAATTCTTTTTTTCTCTTATCCCATACCGAAAAAGCAAACATCCCTCTGCTTTCTTTTAATGTTTTTTTTATTCCCCAACTTGCGAAAGCAGAAATAAAAGTCTCCGTATCAGAAGTTCCTCGCCAGGAAGTAATATAATTTTCTTCTTCTAATCTTTTTCTAATATTTAAGTGATTGTAGATTTCACCATTAAAAGTAATTACATAATTATTACAAGCAGAGTGCATAGGTTGATTACCTGTTTCTGTTAAATCTAGAATAGATAGCCTTCTGTGAGAAAAACCTATTCCTTGTGACCTATCAAACCATATGCCTTCTTTATCAGGTCCTCTGTGTACTAAAGAAGATGCCATAGCTTCTAAGTTATTGATCCAATATTCATCAGAAAAATCTTCTCTAGATAGAAAACCTGCAATTCCACACATATAAGGAAATGTATTCTATATATCTTCGAGATTTACAAAAGCTTCTTAGATAAAATAAATATCAAAACTTAGTGTCCAAACTAAATATGGAGATAATTTATTTCAAACTTCCTTTATTTTGATATCTATATAATTTGGCTTACTATAATCAAGTCTATTAAGAACTATGGCATTTCTAATTAACCTATAAAGATAAAAAATATTTGTGAGTTTTAAGAACATTCTATTATCAGCCTCTAGATTTAATAAGAAGCTAATTGTTTTATCAATTGATTTTCTTAGTATGTGCTCTGCAACTCTGTTTGCACTCCTAATTAGTAATACAGATTTTACTTTGTTAAGTATCGAAAGCATTTTTAGATTACTTTGGTTGCCTTTTTTTAGCGCAATTTCTTTTTGGTACTTGGGTGTTTACAGTTCAATAGTTCGATATATAGATTTTTCAGTAATTATAATTATAGCCAGAGCTATATTATTTGTTTTTATTGTTAATCTTTTTTTAAAATTTTTCTATTCCTTTTTAGCAAAACTTCTTTCTAGTGAAGTCAGTGAACCACTCATCAGTATAGAGGGGTGGTTAGTTGGTTTTATTACTTTTTCTTTTTTAGTCATTACATCAAGATTATCTGCTTACTATTATTTATCTGAAAGAGATTCTGAAAAGAGAGTAGTTATCTATGGCGCTGGTTCTGCTGGTATTCAATTAGCTGGGGCTTTGAGAGTAAGCTCTGAGATGCAACCTGTTGCTTTCGTAGATAGAGACCCTGCATTACACAACACATTTTTGGGAGGAATAAAAGTCCTTCATCCCAAAAAACTACAAAGGTTAGTAAATAGAAATAAAGTGGATGAAGTGCTTATAGCCATACCTTCCGCATCAAGGTCTATTTTAAGAGAATTGCTTAAAGAAATAGAAGAGTATTCAGTTAAAGTAAGAATACTACCAGGCTTAGCCGAATTAGCTCAAGGTAAAGTACTTGTCTCTGAGTTAAAAGAGGTTGATATAACTGATTTACTTGGAAGATATGAAGTAGAAGCCAATCAACAACTAATAGATAGGAATATTAAGAATAAGACAGTATTAATTACTGGTGCAGGAGGATCAATAGGTTCAGAGATTGCTAGACAAGTAGCAAGAAATAATCCTAAGACCTTAATACTGCTTGACGCGAATGAATTTGCTCTTTATGAGATTAGAAATGAAATAGAGTCCACCTTACTAAACACAAGCCTTAAAACAATAATTGCTAGCGTTACAAATAAGAAAAGAGTGAGTAAAGTGTGTCAAACTTTTGCAGTAGATACTATTTATCATTCAGCAGCATATAAACATGTGCCTCTAGTTGAAGAAAACCCTTTTGAAGGGGTATTTAATAATATTATTGGTACGAAAGCTTGTGTTGAAGCAGCAATAGAATCCAAAGTTGGAACATTTGTACTCATCTCAACAGATAAAGCTGTTAGGCCTACAAATATTATGGGAGCAACGAAAAGATTTGCTGAGATGATTTTACAATCTTATTCTGATGATAAGAATTTAGGTAATGTAACAAGGATGACAATGGTTAGATTCGGTAATGTTTTAGGTTCCTCTGGCTCTGCAATACCTCTTTTTCAAAAACAGATTAGAGAAGGAGGTCCTGTTACAGTAACAAATTCAGAAGTTACAAGGTACTTTATGTCTATTCCGGAAGCAGCAGAATTAGTTATACAGGCAGGAGCAATGGGAGAAGGTGGAGACGTTTTCGTTCTTGATATGGGAGAACCAGTTAAAATTATTGACTTAGCTAAAAGGCTCATAAATTTAAGCGGATTCGAAGTAAGGGATGATAATCACCCAAATGGAGACATTGAGATTATCTTTACAGGACTTAGACCTGGGGAGAAATTGTACGAAGAATTGTTGATTGGGGATAATGTAAGCAAAACAGACCACCAGCAAATTCTCAGAGCTGAAGAAGAATTTATTAAGAAGGAAAAAATTGAAAGACTCGTTGAAGAGTTAAAGAAAGCTGAAGAGAATAATGATGTTTATGCTCTAAAGGAGATCTTTAGACAAGTAATTCACGGCTATGAATCAGAAGAAGATATCGTCGACGTAATTGCTCTCGAGAATATAGAAATTTAAAGAATAAAAGATTTGTTTACTTACATAGATAATATAGAAGATTTATCTTTTTTAAATAAAGAACTTTTAAATAAGTCTTGCCTGGGAGTTGATACTGAATTTAGGAGAACTACAAAAGATAATATGAGATTAGCTCTTTTACAGGTAAATGATGGCGAAGAAATCTATCTTATTGACGCTGTACATATAAATAACCCAGAAAATGAGTGTGATTTCTTGTTTTCAGATTCTGTCAAAAAGATATTTCACTCTTGTAAGGAAGATCTTGAAGCAGTTCATTCGTGGACAGGTAGAGTAATGGTTAATCTTTTTGATACGCAATTAGCAAATGCTTTACTTAATGGGCAGTATTCCATTGGGTATCAAGGGCTAGTTAAAGAGAAGTTGGAGATAACTCTAGATAAAAAAGAAACAAGATCCAATTGGATAAGAAGACCCCTTTCTGATTCTCAGTTAAATTATGCAGCTACTGATGTTGAATATTTAATTCATCTTTTCAATGAACAAGAACAGGAATTAACGCAAACAACCAAAATAGACTGGCTTAATGAAGAAATAAATAGTCTTATATCTTCAACTTTTAAACCCATAAAGAACCACGAAGTAGCAGAATTGAAACTAAAGAAAAGCGAAGAAAATATTTTATTAAATAAATTTAATGAGATTGTAATAAATATTGCAGAAAGAGAGGAAGTAAACCCGACTTTATTATTTTCAAAAAAAAATCAAAAGGAATTCCTTAGACTGGCTCTTCACCAAGGCTTTAAAGAAGCCTCTGTGTTACTTACTAATTGGAGAAAAGAACTAATTAGGGTTCCATTAGAGAAATTAATACTTGAGAGTTAGATGTTTTGGGTTGTTTATATTCTTATGACTATTTGCTTCAGTTATTTAGTTAGTAAGAGATTTAATAGAGCTTTTTTAGTTTTTTATTTTTGCTTAGTTATCTTATTAACTCCAGCTCAGATAGAAACTGGTAATGCAAACTATGCTCCTTCTCTATTTACCTTCTGTTTCAACTTAGTTTTTCAACAAGACTATTCTTTAAGAGTATTGAGGCCTTTGTTCTTAAGCTTACCTATCTGTTCATTAATTCTTTGGGTAATTGTAAGGTTTAAAAAAATATTCTTTTAATTTTAAGATTATTTAAATCAATAATTCCTAGAGCATTTTTTCCTGAAACTAATCCAGCACATTCTCCTGGATTAAAGCACATAACATTTCCTTTTATTTCTTCCCTGTACCTGTGAGTATGTCCATGTAATATCAAATCGATATCTTTATTCAATTCTAAGTATTTATCTATAGGATCAGGCTCATGAAAGATAGTAATTTTCCTTTTTTGGAGTGATATTGAATAAGGCGGGTTTTGAAACTTAAAGCCATATTCTTGACATATCTCTTCCAAGCCTGCTTCGCCTCTATCATTATTACCATAAACCCCAATTAATGAACAATTCAATTTGGAGAATAGCTTTAAAGTTTTGGGTTTGCTTATATCGCCTGTGTGAATTACAAGATTAACATTTTCCTTATTAAAAATATTAATAATATTTTTAACATTTTTAATATTGTTGTGCGTATCGCTGACGACACCTACCAACATTATATTATATTAAGCTTTTTCTAAGATGTGTATTCCGCAAGCACTTCCTAAGCCAATTACATGTGTCAGACCTATTTTTGCTCCTTCAACTTGTCTTTCTCCAGCTTCACCTCGAAGGTGAGTGCATACTTCATATATGTTAGCTATTCCAGTTGCGCCTAGCGGGTGTCCTTTAGAAAGGAGACCCCCAGAAACATTAACTGGAACTCTTCCTCCTAACTCAACCTCACCTTCATCGATTAGTCTTCCAGCTTCTCCATCTTCACAAAGACCTAAGTTCTCATAATGCAGCATCTCAGCAGTTGCAAAGCAGTCATGCAGCTCAACTAAATCAATATCTTCGGCACCTAA
>MDSX01052982.1_pt1 | contig 24648 bp, 17 predicted proteins | sample 811141 | NCBI WGS metagenome assembly MDSX01 (sample SAMN05326642, study PRJNA326480) | marine metagenome | isolation source: seawater | place: Atlantic Ocean: South East | collected 2010
CAGTGGATTATAATCTGCTAAAACTTGCGTATTAAGTTCCCATCGATTGAAACTGTTTCCCGGATTCGGAATCGCCTCAATAGCTAGGTTTGAATTCACAGGATAGAGTCCCGTGTAAGGGGAGGAGCTTACCGTATTACCTCCAATATTTAAGGTGGCAGCATTGTTTGGAAACATAATAACAACTAAAGTGTCCAATAAGTTAGAGCTAAAGTGAGCAATTACTGTGTCATTTGCCGAAGAGGTAAAGCTTGTAGCCGCGTTATTGATGTTGCCAATAACATTGTTATTTGCCTCCCAGTAAGAAAATATGAAGTTGGCATTGGCATTACCTTGAATATTCATAATGCTACCCGAAGGATTTACTGCGGTGAAAGGCAAGGGTGCTATTGGTGAGGAATTAAGATCAATTGTACCGCTTCCAACAGGTTCAACTAAATATACAATAGTATCCAAAATGATTGCATCAAAATTGACAAATACTGTATCATTTGCACCCAAAGTGAAACTGATATTTGGAGATTGATTATTAGGTGCACCTGTATGCATGCTCATCGCCCAACTATTAAAAGTATATCCACCATTTGGACTAGCGTTTAAATTCATGGTGCTTCCACTGCTGTAGACTCCTGTGAATGGGAAAGTGCTTTGGGCTGTACCATTAATAGTTAGATTTCCAGCTCCTGTAGGATTCACAATAAACACGAGAGTATCTACAGGGATTGGGTCAAAAAATGCGTAGATGGTATCATTTCCATTTAAGTTGATGGCAATATTGGTAGACGTATTGTTTGGATTTGCAACATTATTTGTCATACTCCAATTAGAAAATAAGAAACCAGGATTTGCATTTGCCGCCAAGGTTAAAAGAGAGCCACTATTGAAAAAGTCTGTATGTGGAAATGCAGATTGATTGGTTCCGTTAATATCAATTGTTCCAGAACCAGCTCCTACGACAATAAAGGTGATGGTATCTTGTGGAATAACTACATCAGGTATAAAGTGTGCGACAATGGAATCATTTCCACTAAGATCAAACAATGCATTTTCAGATAAGCTATCCGGTAGCAAGGTGTCATTTGCTATGGTCCAATAATCAAAAACCCATCCTGGAAGAGCATCGGCATCGATATCAATATTAACCCCACCAAAATAGGTAGATGTGTAGGGATAAGTAGCAGGAGTAATTGAGCTTAACTCTATTTCGCCAGATAATGGTGGGTCTACATTAAACACTACTTCATAAGGCCCAGAAATTTCAGGATTACAGTTGACCAATCCAGCAGGCACATCTACACACCGCGTATCGATGAAGTCGTGAATATCTTGCACATTGGATAGCCAAGTATTATAATTCCCATTCCATCTGTTGGCATGTCTTTGCATTTCTGGTTGGATCTCGGCAACCATTCTATCTAAAAGATTATGCATGCTGTCGCAAGTGAAAACTGTACTGGTCAACTCCGCATATCGATTGATGTAGTCAGCGAAGAAATCATCGTTGGTTTGTAACTTATTCCATATTGGTACATGACCTTGACCACCTGGATTTCCCAGGGATTCCGGGTCACAAGGGTCCGCATTTGCAGATTGATTTGGTACGCCAGTATAGTTGATGTAGTGCCCAAAAGAAGCATCCATATCCCAGAGGGTATATCTCCATTTTTTCTTATCTCCTGCTGGATCCATACCTCTCCACCAACCAGTATTCCAATTCAACCAATCCGCACATACCACAAATCCGTTTAAAATAAAATAATCGATTAGACTGCCTGTATTGTAAACAGAATCAACATAAGCATAGTTAGCTGGAACTGTCATGTTATTGTTGTCAATAAAATCAACCAAATCATCCCAATCATTCTGCGAATTAGGTTCACCATATTCTTCCCAAGTTTGCCCCCATGTTTTGAGGTATTGAATATTAGGGACATCTTGATCATAATAATAATCCGTAAAATCACTATCATCCGTCTTTTCCCTGATATCATATACCCCCCAATATTGCCCATTTAGATATAAAACGGCAAATTCATTAGACCGTTCATCCATTCGTAGGTCTCCAAGTTGAGACATTTCATTAATGTAAGAATCCCTGATGTGAGCTCCTCCCGGTTCAAATGGAAAATTATCACTAGCTCCGCACTTTAATATAACTCGCTGAAACTCGTCTCGATCTTTCGTATCAAAAATTTCATCTTCCAAGGAGTGGTTAATTCCGAATTGATCTCGAGCAATAAAATCAACACCTCTTTGACCGTAAACCCAGGAATCATTGCCATGTTTGTTGAATTCTCCAGTTGCTTCTGTTAGAAAACTCCCATCAACTTCAAATAATTCAAGTGAGCCTTCAGGTTCTATTTGGGTTCCTCCAAATAATGTACCTACACTATTGCCACTTACTGATAAAATTTTAACGGTATGGTTTTCATTGATAAAGTAAGTATTGGTCTCAGTATGACTTGGCAAAACCTGCGGGTCAGATGAGAATGCTTTCGCTCTTACAACTGTTGTACTGGAAATATTTAATGGAACACTGTATAAGTTTGAGGCACCGGTAGGGTCACTGCCATTTGTCGTGTATCTAATGCTAGAATTGGGTTCAGTAGAACTAAGCGTCACTGTTTGTGCATTAGGATAGGCCCCTGGAGCCACATCAAACAAGACTTCATCTGCATACTTAGCAAAAGAATTAGAATTTGATGAACCTTCGCTCGGGTCAGTAAATACTCCCCAAACTGCATCTCCGTCACTTATACGACCTCTCGAATCATTCTTTTGGTTGGCATAATTCAATCGAATGCTATCCACTATTATGCCCGCTGAATTAGCTAGTATGACATATTCATTTCCGTCAGTTTGAGTCAGTTTGAAATTAGTATTTTGATAACCATAGTTCAAGCCATTCTTACTAGAAGCTAAAATTACTATATGACCATTCCCTGGAATTGTTACTCCGGCTGGAAATGACCATTTCTGTATATTGTTGAGTTTATCACTTAAAAAGTAGCCTCCTAAATCAACTGTGGTACCAGACGTATTGTATAACTCAATCCAATCTTCGTATGCACTTCCCGGTCCTGTTTGAAAATCAATATCCGAATAGTTTGCGGCGGAATATTCATTGATGACAACTTGTGCAGAAGCCAAAAAACCGAGGCAGACGAAGAACGATAAAAATAATTTTTTTCTCATATTACAATCTATATTTATTACGTATATCCTTCAAAGATAAGCTTTCTTCTCTAAATTTTTTCGACATTTTCTTGATATTGTAGGGCAGTTTATGTTGTATTATGAACTATCATTCCTTAACTTTGCAATAAGATAAAATGACTTATGGATTTTAATTTAACCGAGAATCAGCAGATGATTCTAGACATGACAAGGGACTTTGCAAAAAAAGAAGTCCTGCCTTACAGAAATGAATGGGATGAAAAAGAACATTTTCCTGTAGATGTTTTAAAAAAAGCAGGAGAGCTTGGATTATTGGGTGTTCTTGTACCTGTGGAATATGGAGGAAGTGGAATGGGATATCTTGAGTATGTAAGTGTTTTAACAGAATTAGGTAAAGTTTGTGGAGGATTTGGATTGTCTGTAGCAGCGCACAACAGCCTGTGTGCGGGCCATATTTTGCAACACGGCAATGAAGCGCAAAAAAACAAATATTTACCAGCATTAGCTTCTGGTGAGCATATCGGTGCTTGGGGTTTAACAGAGCCTAATACAGGCAGTGATGCAATGCGGATGCAATGTGTCGCTAAAAAAGAGGGTGATGAATGGGTGATAAATGGTTTAAAGACGTGGATTACGCATGCATTAAGTGCAGATGTATATGTAATACTTGTGCGAACTGGAGAATTATTAGACTCGAATGGTATTTCTGCATTTATTATTGAAAAGGGTACGCCGGGCCTAAGTGCCAACAAAATCACTCAAAAAGTTGGAGTGCGTGCAAGTGAGACTGCTGAATTATATTTTGACAATGTTCGAGTTCCTGCTGAAAACTTGATTGGAGAAGAAGGTAAAGGATTTAAACAGGCCATGAAAGTTCTAGATGGAGGTCGTATTTCCATTGCAGCATTGTCTTTAGGCGTAGCAAAAGGAGCCTATGAAGCTTCTGTCGCATATGCTAAAGAAAGAGAGCAGTTTGGGAAGCCAATAGCTCAATTTCAGGCTATTTCTTTCAAATTGGCTGATATGGCAACAGAATGTGAAGCGGCTGAATTATTGTGCATGCAAGCGGCTGATATGAAAAATAAAGGAATGAATATTACAAAGCAGGGCGCTTTTGCCAAATATTATGCTTCAGAATTAGCAGTTAAGAATGGTAATGAGGCTATGCAGATAATGGGTGGGAATGGATATACAAGGGAATATCCTGCAGAAAAATTCTTAAGAGATGCTCGATTGATGGTCATTGGTGAAGGGACCTCTGAGATCCAAAAATTGGTCATATCACGGGAGTTGTTGAAGTAACTTTACATATGGTATAAAAATTATAGTATTAAAGTTGTAATAAATCAACTGAAGTTGTTTAATGTTAAAAAAATATTTTTATCTTCGCACTTCAAATTTTTAATCAAAACAAAAAGAGGTATTTAATATGCTTATTATAGATGCAAGAGATAGCGACTCAATTGATAAGGCGCTTAGAAAGTACAAAAAGAAGTACGAAAAAGCTGGAGTAATCAAGGAATTGAGAAAACGTCAGCAGTTTACTAAGCCTTCAGTAGTGAAAAGAGAGCAAAGAATCAAGGCAGCTTACAGCGTAAAAATCAGAAGAGAACAAGGGTTAGATTAATTCTTGTTTCTCTATAAAGAAATGGAAGGTGTTGTTTTACAACACCTTTTTTTATGTCTATTGCTAAAGTTTGTATACCTTTAAAATATGCCGTTCGAAGATTTTTTAGCTTATGTTAAGTTTGAAAAAAGGTATTCTAATCACACATTAGCTTCCTATGAATCTGATTTGAATCAGTTTACAAGTTTTATTGGTTCCATGGGTAAACAAATTCAAAATGCCGGACCACGAGATATCCGATTGTGGATAGCTAAGTTAAGTGATAGGAACGTGCCAAGTACAATAAATAGGAAATTGTCTACCGTAAAGTCTTATTACAAGTTTCTTCTTAAAATTGAAAAAATAGAATCTAACCCAGCTAAGGATTTGTCAAATTTGAAAGCACCCCAACGCACGCCTCAGTTTATTGATGAAAAAGAGCTTCTTCGATTATTTGAACAGCTGCCAATTGCAGATGATTTCAAAAGTGCACGGAATTTGCTGATTTTCGATTTGTTCTATGCAACAGGAATGAGGAAATCAGAGTTGATTGCTTTAAAATCTACTGATTTGGATGAATCTTTGAGTGCTGTTAAGGTTTTAGGGAAAGGAAAAAAAGAACGCAAAATCCCAGTTAATAGCTTTGTTTTTTCAAAAATAAACAAGTATCTAAAGTTTCGAAATGAACAGTTTCCAAATAAACAGTTTAAAATACTTTTTGTAAATGATAAAGGTCGTAAGATGGATCCAAAAACAGTATATAATATAATTAATCAGATATTATCTTCTTGTTGGTCAACTGAAAAAAAGAGTCCCCATGTGCTTCGCCATTCCTTCGCTACTCATTTGTTAAATAAAGGTGCAGATTTAAATGTAATTAAGGAGCTGCTGGGCCATAGCAGCTTGGCGGCAACGCAAGTATATACGCACAATTCTATTGAGCGCTTGAAAGAGGTGCACAAGCAAGCGCATCCGAAAGCCTAAAAAACGTAAATTTAGGAATGCACAGTTTCAACTTTGAGGATCTACTGCAGCAGAGTAGTTAAAAGATTATATCGAGAAGAAATTAGATAAGTTAGCGGCCTTTTCGATATAATTATTGAGGTAGATGGTTATTTAAAATGAGAAAGTTATCACCAGGTGAAAGTTAAGGGGGCAGAGATTAAATTAAATGTACTTGGTGTGTCCTTATTTTCTTCTGAGTAGTCAAAAACTTTTGAAGCTGCTATCAACTTAGCGGTTGATTCTCTCCGTAAGCAACTTAAAAAGTGCAAGGAAAAACATAAATTAAATTATTGATTATCAGTAATTTATAAACATGTTAATTGCCTTTCCAAAAAAAAACAAAATTATTTTCAAAAGAAGTTTTTAAGATATGGAAATTATCCTTATTTTTGCACTCCGTTTTTGCTAGTTTAGCGAATGGATTGTTCATTGAAAATAAGAGATTTGAGCTGAAACTCATTGGGTTTCCGATGTGTTTTACTCATATTACCTTCAAGTTTAATAGGGTATGCCGATGTAGCTCAGTTGGCCAGAGCAGCTGATTTGTAATCAGCGGGTCGGGGGTTCGAATCCCTCCATCGGCTCCATGAAATGGGAGTGTCGCATAGTGGCTATTGCAGCAGACTGTAAATCTGTCACCTCACGGTAACGGTGGTTCGAGTCCATCCACTCCCACTTAATATGAAGGCTTTTAAAAGCGGGAGTAGCTCAGTTGGTAGAGCATCAGCCTTCCAAGCTGAGGGTCGCGAGTTCGAGTCTCGTCTCCCGCTCCAGATTAACTGGTAAGAAGTTTATTTATGGTATAATGAACTTCTTATGGTTTTACCTATCAAGCCGATGTAGCTCAGGGGTAGAGCGTTTCCTTGGTAAGGAAGAGGTCATGGGTTCAATTCCCATCATTGGCTCGAAGTGAAAGTGTCTTATTTTAATGGTTGCGTGGGTTAAAATGAATTAGTATTACTTAATTATAAATAAAAATAAAAATCAAAAAAGATGGCTAAAGAAAAATTCGAAAGAACCAAGCCGCACGTTAATGTGGGAACGATTGGTCACGTAGATCATGGAAAAACTACCTTAACTGCCGCTATCACAACTGTATTGTCTGCAAAAGGATTTGCAGAAAAAAGAGATTATGACGCAATTGATGGTGCTCCTGAAGAGAAAGAAAGAGGTATCACAATTAACACTGCTCACGTAGAGTATGAAACTGACTCTAGACATTATGCTCACGTAGATTGTCCAGGTCACGCTGATTACATTAAAAACATGGTTACAGGTGCTGCCCAAATGGATGGTGCTATTTTAGTTGTAGCTGCGACTGATGGTCCTATGCCTCAAACAAGAGAGCATATCTTATTAGCTCGTCAGGTAGGTGTTCCAAAAATCGTTGTTTTTATGAACAAAGTTGATTTGGTTGACGATCCTGAATTCTTGGAATTAGGTGAAATGGAGATCAGAGATTTATTGAGTTTCTATGAATTTGATGGTGATGAAACACCCGTTATTTTTGGTTCAGCATTGAAAGCGTTGAACGGTGAAGATGATGGTGTCGATGCTGTAAATAAATTGATGGAAGCTGTAGATTCTTGGATTCCAACTCCAGAAAGAGATACAGATAAACCTTTCCTATTGCCTGTTGAGGATGTATTCTCAATAACTGGTAGAGGAACAGTTGCAACAGGTAAAATCGAAAGAGGAGTAATTAACTCTGGTGAGCCTGTTGAAATAGTAGGTCTAGGTGCAGAGAAAATGACATCAACTGTAACTGGTGTGGAAATGTTTCGTAAAATCTTGGATAGAGGTGAAGCAGGAGAAAACGTTGGTTTACTTTTAAGAGGTGTTGAGAAAGATGACATTAAGAGAGGAATGGTAATTGTTAAGCCAGGATCTATTAAACCTCACACTAAATTCAAATGTGAAGTTTACGTTTTGAGTAAAGATGAAGGTGGACGTCACACTCCATTCTTCAACAAGTACCGTCCGCAGTTCTACATGAGAACAACAGACGTTACAGGTGAGGTAACTTTACCAGAAGGTGTAGAAATGGTTATGCCAGGTGATAATATTACATTAACCGTTGAGTTGATTTACCCAGTAGCAATGGACAAAGGTTTACGTTTTGCAATCCGAGAAGGTGGTAGAACTGTAGGTGCTGGTCAGGTTACTGAAATCATCGAGTAGGAAATAATGAAATAGAATTGAGCAGTCTCGATTTTATTGGGACTGCTTCGTCTGTTTTAAAAAAACGGGTGTAGCTCAGCTGGTAGAGCAGTGGTCTCCAAAACCAAAGGTCGTGAGTTCGATTCTTACCTCCCGTGCAAAGTAGAAGAAATGGAAAGTTTAAAATCATATATAGTAGGTGCATACCAAGAGTTATTGCATAAAGTAACTTGGCCGTCATGGGCTGAGCTGCAAAGTAGCGGTGTTATAGTTTTTGTTGCTTCTGCTATTATTGGAATAATTATTTTATTAATGGATTTGGCTTCCAAGAATGTTACGGATGTTATTTATAAATTTTTAATGTCATTGTAATGTCAGACGATAAAAAGTGGTACGTACTCCGTGTTGTAAGTGGCAAGGAGCGGAAAATAAAGGAATACTTGGATGTAGATCTAGCAAGAATGGGTTTCGATAAAGTGGTAACTCACATTCTAGTTCCAACTGAAAAGGTATACAAAATAAGAAACGGAAAAAAGGTGATTAAGGAAAGAAATCTTTTCCCTGGATACATCTATTTAGAAGTTGTTGAAAAGAAATTTAGTGGAGAGATTATCCAACATATTTCTGGTACAACAAATGTTATTGGTTTTCTTGGAGGTAAAAGAGGAAGCCGGAAGCCGGAGCCAATTCGCCAATCCGAAGTGTTTAAGCTACTTGGTAAGGTAGATGATATGGCTGATTCTGATGAGGTGATAACAGAACCTTATTTGATTAATGAAACGGTCAAAATTGTAGATGGTCCTTTCAATGATTTCTTGGGTACTATCGAGGAGATATATGAAGAGAAAAAGAAATTAAAAGTTATTGTTAAAATTTTTGGAAGAAGAACACCTGTTGAGGTGAATTTCACACAAGTAGAAAAAGTATCATAAAATGGCTAAAGAAATAGATGGCTTCATAAAGCTGCAAATTAGAGGTGGACAAGCAAATCCAGCTCCTCCAGTAGGACCTGCATTAGGTGCGAAGGGTGTCAATATTATGGAGTTTTGTAAAGCATTTAATGCGAGAACTCAAGATAAACCTGGGCAAGTATTACCTGTAGAAATTACAGTTTTCAAAGACAAGTCTTTTCAGTTTATTATAAAAACCCCTCCAGCGGCGATTTTGTTATTGGAAACTGCAAAAATGAAAAAGGGATCTGCTGAGCCCAACCGTGATAAAGTAGCCAATGTTACTTGGGACCAATGTAAAGCAATTGCTGAAATAAAAATGCAGGATCTGAATGCATTCAATATTGAATCCGGCATGCGTATGGTTGCTGGTACAGCAAGAAGTATGGGGTTCGTCGTGACAGGTAAAGCACCTTGGGAACAAAATTAATTTAAACCAGAGGAAGTCTGCATTTAGTGTAGATGATTGACCTCAAAAATTCAATAATATGACAAAACTTTCTAAGAAAAGAAAAGTGTCTGAGTCTAAAATAGACGCAGAAAAAGTGTACACTCTAGCGGAAGCTTCTAATTTGGTTAAAGAAGTTAATACCGCTAAGTTTGATGCTTCAATTGACTTACATATCCGTTTAGGTGTTGATCCTCGTAAAGCAGATCAAGCTATTCGTGGTACAGTAAGTTTACCTCATGGAACAGGGAAATCAAAAACAGTTTTAGTTTTTTGTACGCCTGATTTGGAGGAAGAAGCAAAAGCTGCTGGTGCTGACTATGTTGGGCTGGATGAGTTTATTACTAAAGTTGAGCAAGGTTGGACAGATATTGACGTAATTATTGCTACGCCAAGTGTTATGCCCAAAATTGCTCGTTTGGGTAGAGTATTAGGTCCAAGAAACTTAATGCCTAATCCAAAATCAGGTACAGTTACTACAGACTTGACAAAAGCTATCTCTGAGGTGAAAAAGGGAAAAATAGCGTTTAAAATTGACAAGTTTGGAATTATACACGCTTCCGTAGGTCGAGTTTCTTTTTCTGGTGAGCAATTAAAAGACAACGCGGCTGAATTGATAGTAACCCTATCAAAAATGAAACCATCAACTGCAAAAGGAATTTATTTCAAGAGCATTACGATGGCGAGTACAATGAGCCCGGGTATTCCGGTTGATTCTAAATCTATAAGTGGTATTTAATTATGACAAGAGAAGAAAAAAATCAAGAGCTCCAAAGTTTAACAGAAAAGATTTCTGGTTTAAGTAGTTTTTATCTAACAGATTCATCGACATTAAATGTTGCTAAAATCAGTAAGTTTAGAGGACTATGCTATGAGAAAGACGTTCAGTTTAGAGTGGTAAAAAACACTTTATTAAAAAAGGCATTGGAAGCAAGCGAAACAGACTTCGAAAGTATTTATGAGCTTTTATCTGGTCCTACTGCTTTAATGTACAGTGCAGAAGCAAAAAATTCTGCTGTGGTTCTTAAGGAATTCAGAGAAGACAATGACAAGCCTGTATTGAAGGGTGCATATATCGATGGTAGTTTCTACATCGGTGATGATCAGATTAATGAGCTTGCTAGTTTGAAATCTAAAGAAGAATTAATTGGTGAAGTTATTACATTGTTGCAGTCTCCTGCTACAAATGTGATCTCAGCACTTTCTTCTGGAGGTTCAACAATTGCAAGTGTATTACAAACACTTTCAGAAAAAGAGTAATAAACAAATTTTTAAAAAATCAATTAAACATTTATCAAAATGGCAAATATTAGTGAAATCGCAGAACAATTAGTAAACCTAACTGTAAAAGAAGTAAAGGAATTAGCAGACATTTTAAAAGATCAGTACGGTATTGAGCCTGCTGCCGCAGCTGTTGCTGTAGCTGCTGGACCCGCTGATGGTGGTGGAGACGCTGCTGCTCAAACGGAATTCGACGTTGTATTGAATGCTGCAGGTGGTCAGAAATTAAACGTAGTAAAAGCGGTGAAAAATATCACTGGTCTAGGTTTAAAGGAAGCCAAAGATATTGTTGATGGTGCACCTACCAACATCAAAGAAGGAGTTTCTAAAGAAGAAGCTGAATCTATCAAAGCACAGCTTGATGAAGTAGGTGCTGATGTAGAGATCAAGTAATTTCTTTTGAAGTTATGATTAAAGGTTTGTCCCATAGTGGGACAAACCTTAACCTATTTTAAACATAAACTAATATTTAATGGCTGGTAAAACAATTGCCTCTTCTAAAAGAATTAATTTCGGATCGATTAACTTGAATGTTAAATCTCCAAATTTATTAGACATACAGGTAGCATCTTTTCAAGAGTTTTTACAACTTGAAACTACCCCAGAAAATAGAGCTAACGAAGGTATTTTTAAAGTGTTTCAGGAAAATTTTCCAATTTCTGACGCTAGAAGCATCTTCGTTTTAGAGTTTTTGGACTACTTTGTAGATCCTCCTCGATACTCTATTCAAGAATGTGGGGAAAGGGGCTTAACCTATAGCGTTCCATTGAAAGCAAAGCTCAGACTATCGTGTAATGACGAAGAACATATTGACTTCCAAACGATTGTTCAGGATGTTTTTTTAGGAAACATTCCATACATGACACCCAAAGGGACTTTTATTATTAACGGAGCAGAGAGAGTTATTGTTTCTCAATTGCACCGTTCACCTGGTGTGTTTTTTGCACAAAGTTTCCACCCTAATGGAACAAAAATATATTCCGCAAGAGTTATCCCATTCAAGGGAGCTTGGATGGAATTCGCAACAGACATTAATAATGTTATGTATGCGTATATTGATAGAAAGAAAAAATTCCCTGTAACCATGCTCTTAAGAGCTATTGGCTATGATAATGATAAAGAAATTTTAAAGATTTTTGATCTTGCAGACGAAGTTAGCCTTAAGAAAAAAGCACAACACAAAAAAGCCTTAGGAAGAAAATTAGCGGCCCGTGTATTAAAAACATGGTTTGAAGATTTTGTTGATGAGGATACAGGTGAAGTGGTTTCTGTAGAAAGAAATGAGATAATTCTTGAAAGAGATGTAATAGTTGATGAGGCTAATTTGGCTTTAATTCTTGAAAATGAGATTGAAACTGTAATTCTTCAGAAAGAAGAGGCTTCAGCAGATTATGCAATCATCTACAATACATTACAAAAAGATACTTCCAATTCTGAACCGGAAGCACTAGCGCACATATACAGACAATTAAGAGGAACCGATCCACCAGATAATGATACTGCACGTGGAATAATTGATAAATTATTCTTTTCGGATAGACGGTATGATTTAGGTGACGTAGGACGATACAAAATCAACAAAAAGTTAGGCTTAGATATTCCGGTTGAAATTAAAGTTTTAACGAAAGATGATATTATTTCAATAGTAAAGTATTTGGTCAATTTAAGTAACCAAAAGGCGGATATTGATGATATTGATCATCTTAGTAATAGAAGAGTAAGAACAGTAGGTGAGCAGTTGTATGCTCAATTTGGTGTGGGTCTTGCAAGAATGGCTAGAACTATTCGTGAGCGTATGAATGTGCGTGACAATGAGGTTTTTACGCCAATGGATTTAATTAATGCACGAACTTTATCCTCAGTAATTAACTCTTTTTTCGGAACAAGTCAGTTGTCCCAATTTTTGGATCAAACGAATCCTTTGGCTGAGATTACAAATAAGCGAAGAGTTTCAGCATTAGGCCCTGGTGGACTTTCGAGAGAAAGAGCAGGATTTGAGGTTCGAGATGTTCATTATTCTCACTACGGTCGTTTATGTACTATTGAAACTCCTGAGGGACCAAATATTGGTTTGATTTCTACTTTATGCGTTCATGCTAAAATCTCTCACATGGGATTTATAGAAACGCCGTATCACGTGGTTGAAAACGGGAAAGTAAATTTGAAAGATCATATCTATTTAACTGCATCTGAAGAGGATACAAGAAAAATTGCTCAGGCGAATGCTGAGTTGAAAAAAGATGGAACTTTCTTAAACCAACGGGTTAAATCTCGTCACCAAGGTGACTTTCCAATATTGGCACCTAAGGAGGTCGAATATATGGATGTAGCACCTAACCAAATTGTTGGTGTGTCTGCTTCCTTAATTCCCTTCTTGGAGCACGATGATGCTAACCGTGCCTTGATGGGGTCAAATATGCAACGTCAAGCAGTTCCTTTGATGCGTCCTGAGTCTCCAATTGTAGGTACAGGTATTGAGGGAAAGGTTGCTACTGATTCAATGAACTTGATTAACGCTGAAGGCGATGGAGTAATTGAATATGTTGACGCTACGGAAATAATCATTAAATATGATCGTACTGATGATGAGCGATTGATTAGTTTTAATGATGATAAAAAGTCATATAAACTTTCAAAGTTTAAAAGAACCAATCAAGGAACTTGTATCAATCTAAAACCTATTGTTCGAAAAGGAGATAGAGTTGTTAAAGATCAAATACTTTGTGAAGGTTTTGCTACCCAAACTGCCGAATTAGCGCTAGGAAGAAACCTTATGGTTGCTTTCATGCCTTGGAAGGGATATAATTTTGAGGATGCAATTGTAATCTCGGAAAGAGTTGTTAAAGAAGATGTATTTACCTCTATTCATATCTCGGAATACGAGCTAGAAGTCAGAGATACAAAATTAGGAGAGGAAGAACTAACTTCTGATATTCCTAATGTAAGTGAAGAGGCTACTAAGGATTTAGATGAGCATGGTGTTATCCGTGTTGGAGCTTCCATCAAGGAAGGAGATATCTTAATTGGTAAAATTACACCAAAGGGTGAAACAGATCCAACACCAGAGGAAAAATTGCTTAGAGCAATCTTTGGAGACAAAGCAGGAGATGTGAAAGATGCATCTTTAAAAGCTTCTCCATCTGCTAAAGGTGTGGTGATGTATTCTAATTTATTTGCAAGAGCAAAAAAAGATAAGAACTCAAAAGCTAAGGAGAAAGTAATTATTCAACGCCTAGATGCAGATTTTACAAAAACTGAAGCGGATTTACGTGCTGTGCTTGTAGAGAAATTATATAAACTTATCGGTGGAAAAACTTCAGGTGGTGTAACCAATCATTACAAGGAAGATGTAATTCCAAAAGGAACGAAATTCACGCAGAAAAGCTTAAATGAGATTGACTTTAAAATGGTTAATCCTGCCGGATGGTCAAGTAATGAAGAGTTAAACACTGCTGTTAAAAAAATGATGCATAATTATGACATCAAGGTTAATGAAGAAGCAGGTAAGTTAAGAAGAGAGAAATTTAACTTGACAATTGGTGATGAATTACCGACAGGTGTGTTGAAGCTTGCTAAAGTTTATGTTGCTCAAAAACGTAAATTGAAAGTAGGTGATAAGATGGCTGGTCGTCACGGTAACAAGGGGATTGTTTCTCGTATTGTTCGGGAGGAAGATATGCCATTCTTAGAAGACGGTACACCGGTAGATATTGTATTGAATCCTTTAGGGGTGCCTTCTCGTATGAACTTAGGACAGATTTATGAAACTGTATTGGGATGGGCTGGTAAGAAACTAGGACAGAAATATGCTACACCAATATTTGATGGAGCGTCGGTTGCTGAAATTCAAACAGAAGTGGATAAAGCAGGTTTACCTGAATTGGGTCAAACCTACTTGTACGACGGTGAAACGGGAGAACGATTTGACCAAACAACTACAGTAGGAGTTATTTATATGCTGAAATTGAGTCACATGATTGATGATAAGATGCATGCTCGTTCTACTGGACCATATTCATTGATTACACAACAACCACTGGGTGGTAAAGCGCAATTTGGTGGTCAACGTTTTGGTGAGATGGAAGTTTGGGCATTAGAAGCCTTCGGTGCAGCTAATATTCTTAGAGAGTTACTTACGGTAAAATCTGATGATATTGTGGGTAGAGCAAAAACCTACGAAGCCATTGTAAAAGGTGAAAACTTGCCTGAGCCTAATATTCCTGAGTCTTTCAATGTACTAATACATGAGCTCAGAGGATTGGCACTAGATTTAAAATTTGATTAATTAATACTTATTAATAACCTGGAGGTAAACATGTCCTTAAAAAAGGAAAGACTTACAAATAGCGATTTTAAACAAATAACAATTTGTTTATCATCACCCGACTCAATTCTGGAAAGATCATATGGTGAAGTAAAAAAGCCTGAAACGATCAATTACCGAACCTATAAACCAGAGATGGATGGTTTGTTTTGTGAAAGGATTTTTGGTCCAACAAAGGATTTTGAATGCTATTGTGGGAAGTATAAGCGTATTCGTTATAAGGGGATCGTTTGTGACAGATGCGGAGTGGAAGTAACTGAGAAAAAAGTACGTCGTGAGAGAATGGGCCACATTAAGTTGGTTGTTCCCGTTGTCCATATTTGGTACTTTAAATCTTTGCCAAATAAAATTGGATACCTTTTGGGTGTATCTTCTAAAACACTAGAATCAATCGTATACTATGAAAGATATTGTGTTATTCAACCGGGTCTTACTGAAAATGGCGTTGCCATAATCAACGAAAAGGATGAAGAAGAGACCTTGACCTTAAGTAAAATGGATTTAATCACGGAAGAAGAATATCTTGCAATATTAGGCCATGAAGATTACAAAAATAATGCGCAATTGAGCAACGATGATCCAAACAAATTTATCGCCTTGATGGGTGCTGATGCTGTTAAGGAATTATTGGCTCGTATTGATTTAGATGAATTGTCCTATAATTTAAGAACCCAAGCTGCCAACGAGACTTCGCGTCAACGTAAGGCAGAAGCTTTAAAACGACTGAAGGTTGTAGAAGCTTTCAGAGCTGGGAATGAGCATATCGAAAACCGTCCTGAATGGATGTGTATTGATTACTTACCAGTAATTCCGCCAGAGTTGAGACCTCTTGTGCCTCTAGATGGTGGTCGTTTTGCGAGTTCTGATTTGAATGATTTATACAGAAGAGTTATTATCAGAAACAATCGATTGAAAAGGTTGATTGAAATCAAGGCTCCAGAAGTAATATTACGTAATGAGAAACGTATGCTTCAAGAAGCTGTTGATTCTTTATTTGATAATTCAAGAAAATCAAATGCGGTTAAAGCGGAAGGTGGACGTGCATTGAAATCTTTGAGTGATGTACTTAAAGGTAAGCAGGGTCGTTTCCGTCAAAATTTATTAGGAAAAAGGGTTGATTACTCTGGTCGTTCTGTAATTGTGGTAGGACCTACACTGAAATTGCATGAATGTGGTATTCCTAAGGATATGGCAGCTGAATTGTTTAAGCCATTTGTAATTAGAAAATTAATTGAAAGAGGAATTGTAAAGACAGTAAAATCGGCAAAAAAACTAGTTGACAAAAAAGAACCTGTTATCTGGGATATTCTAGAGAACGTACTAAAAGGTCACCCTGTTTTATTGAACAGAGCCCCAACATTACACCGTTTATCTATTCAGGCATTCTTGCCAAAGCTTATTGAGGGAAAGGCAATTCAATTGCATCCGTTGGTTTGTACATCCTTTAATGCGGATTTTGATGGTGATCAGATGGCTGTTCACGTTCCGTTAAGTAATGCTGCAATTTTGGAAGCGCAGATGTTGATGTTGTCTTCACATAACATCTTGAACCCACAGAATGGTACTCCAATTACGCTTCCTTCTCAGGATATGGTATTGGGCCTTTATTATTATACTAATGTTCGTCGTACTACAAAAGATGAAAAAGTGAAGGGTGAAGGAACTGCTTTTTACAGTGCTGAAGAAGCCTTAATTGCCTACAATGAAGGTAAAGCTGATTTACATGCATGGGTAAAAGTGAAAACTAAAGTTCGCGAAGGTGATGAATTGGTATATAAAATTATAGAGACTACTGTCGGACGTATCATGTTTAATCAAGTAGTTCCAGAGAATGTTGGTTTTATCAATAGGTTGTTGACCAAGCGAGCGTTGAAAGACGTGATTGGTGAAATTATTGATTTGACGGATGTACCAACTACAGTAATGTTCCTAGATAAAATTAAGGATATTGGATTTAATTCAGCTTTCAAAGGAGGGTTATCCTTCAATATTGGCGATGTAATAATACCTGTAGAAAAAGACGGTATAATTGATAAAGCACAAGGGAATGTAGATAATGTTCAAGATCAATATGGTATGGGATTCATTACGGATCGGGAACGTTATAATCAAGTAATTGACATCTGGACAAGAGCAGATAATAAGTTAACTACTACTTTGATGGATCAATTGGCTAGTCATAAGCAAGGATTCAACTCTATATTTATGATGTTGGATTCTGGCGCAAGGGGTTCAAAACAGCAGATTAAGCAGTTAGGGGGATTAAGAGGATTAATGGCTAAGCCTAGAAAATCTGGCGCTAGTGAGGGTGGTGACGTTATCGAAAACCCAATTTTAGCAAACTTTAAGGAAGGTTTGTCTGTATTGGAGTACTTCATATCCACTCACGGTGCGCGAAAAGGTTTGGCAGATACAGCACTTAAAACAGCAGATGCGGGTTACTTGACTAGACGTTTGGTTGATGTTGCACAAGATGTTGTAATCTCTGAGGAAGATTGTGGAACTCTAAGAGGAATTGAAACTTTCGATTTGAAAGACAATGACGAGGTTGTAGAGTCATTAGAAGAAAGAATAACTGGTCGAACAAGTTTACATGATGTGTATCATCCTGAAACTGATGAGCTAATCATCAAGGCAGGACAAGGTATAACGAGATCATTAGCTAAAGCTGTTACGGCAGCAGGTTTGGGAAGTTTAGAGATTCGATCTGTTCTTACCTGTGAGTCTTCCAAAGGTGTTTGTGTCAAATGTTATGGTATAAATTTAGCAAATAACAGATTAGCAGAAACAGGTGATGCAGTTGGAATAATTGCTGCACAATCAATTGGTGAACCGGGTACACAGTTGACACTTCGTACTTTTCACGTAGGTGGTATTGCTGCAACTTCTGCTACTGAATCACAAGTCAATACTAAGTTTGACGGTGTGGTTAAGTTTGACGGAATTAGAACAGTTGAATACACGAATAAAGACGGAGACAAAGAACAAGTGGTTATCGGTCGTACAGGTGAGGTTGGGATTCATAAGAAAGGATCGACAAAGTTGTTAATTAGTTCGCACGTACCTTATGGTTCTATCTTGAATGTTACTGAAGGGCAGGAAGTTAAAAAGGGAGATTTGATTTGTAAATGGGATCCATTTAACAATGTAATTATCTCAACGGTAACAGGAAAAGCGGAATTTATTAATATCATCAATAATATTACTGCTAAAGAAGAAACTGACGAACAAACCGGATATAAAGAAAAAGTAATTATTCAATCTAAGGATAAGAAAAAGATTCCTTCTGTTCAGATTGTACCTAAGGGTAAAAAATCTGAGCCGATGAATTATAATTTACCAGTAGGTGCGCATATTGCTGTTCAAGATGGTGATCCAGTTGTTACAGGACAAGTTCTAGTAAAGATTCCTCGTCAGTTAGGTAAATTAAAGGATATAACAGGTGGTCTTCCGCGTGTTACTGAGCTTTTCGAAGCAAGAAATCCTTCAAATCCTGCAGTGGTTTCTGAGATTGACGGTGTAGTATCTTTCGGTGGTATAAAGCGTGGTAATCAAGAGATTATCGTTGAATCTAAGGAAGGAATTAAAAAGAAATACTTGATCAAATTATCGAATCATATTTTGGTTCAGAACAATGATTTTGTGAAAGCTGGAATGTCTCTATCTGATGGAGCAGTTACTCCGCTTGATATTCTTAAAATTAAGGGCCCACAAGCTGTTCAACAATATCTGGTTAACGAAGTACAGGAAGTATACCGTATGCAAGGTATCAAGATAAATGATAAGCACATTGAGGTTATCGTTCGTCAAATGATGAGTAAGGTTACTATTTTAGATCAAGGAGATACGAGCTTATTGGAAAATGAGAATGTAGAGAAAATTGAATTTATTGCTGAAAACGATAAAATCTATGACAAGAAAGTAATTGAAGATTCAGGCGATTCAGAACATTTGAAGGCTGGTCAAATCGTTACACTTAGAAAAGTGAGAGAGGAGAACTCTACTTTAAAGAGAAACGATATGAAGGTGGCAACCTATCGGGATGCTATTCCTGCAACTGCTCGTCCTTTGCTACAAGGTATTACTAAATCATCATTAAGTACATACAGTTGGATTTCAGCTGCATCTTTCCAAGAGACAACTAAAGTATTGAGTACAGCGTCTATTGAGGCTAAACGAGATTACCTAGAAGGCTTGAAAGAAAATGTTATAGTTGGACATAAAATACCTGCTGGAACGGGAATGGAGCAATTCAATTCAGTGATTGTAGGTTCTCAAGATGACTATGATGCAATGAAAAGCAAAACAGCTGCTCCAGAGATGGAAGCTTAATAGATTTTTATTATAATTAAGTAAAAAAGCCCTTGTATTTTTATCTACAAGGGCTTTTTGTTTGTAATAGTAATAGTTACTTTATTGCTAATGCGCACTTTATTAAGGCGATTGAACCATCATGACATAAATACTAAGCCAAAGTTCTATAATTTCTTATTTTTGGTTTTGCTCGGTCTTGGATGATTCTTGAGTAAGATGGTTGATGGCTTTTAACTCTTTCTTACTTAGATGTCTCCATTTTCCATCAGCCAAGTCTAAAGAGATATTCATAATCCGTACACGCTTCAATTTTTCTACACGATAATACAAATGCTCGCACATTCGCCTAATTTGCCTGTTTAATCCCTGTGTAAGAATAATCTTGAACTCATACTTGTTCATTTGTTTAACTATACATTTATTGGTGATGGTGTCTAAAATAGGAACACCGCCGCTCATCGCATTTACAAAATCTCTCGTAATAGGTTTATTGACTTTAACAATGTATTCCTTTTGATGATTGTTTCTGGCTCTTAATATCTTATTGACGATATCTCCATCACTAGTTAAGAAAATTAGGCCTTCGCTGGCTTTATCTAGCCGCCCAATTGGGAAAATCCGCCTAGGGTAGCCAATGAAATCAATAATATTATCTTTTTCTACTCCAGTATCGGTTGTACAAACAATCCCCACAGGTTTATTAAAGGCTAAATAAACATGATCTTCCTTTGGTCTGGAAACTTCTTTATCATCGACACTAACAATATCATCAGTAGATATTTTAGTACCCATTTCGGGGACTTTTCCATTAATCTTTACCCTTCCTTGTTCAATAAGTTTGTCCGCGGCTCTTCGTGAACAATATCCAATCTCACTGAGGTACTTATTAATTCGGATTAGATTCACTTCCATCATGAGCATTTAAAATTACAAATATTCAGTATTAAAACTAGCTTATTAAAAAATACATAGAAATGAAATGGGCAATGCTTCCAGCCATTACGAAAAGATGCCATATAAGGTGATTTTGTTTTAAACTTTTCCAGAGATAGAATACGATACCTGAAGAATAAAACGCTCCACCTATTTTTATCCACAGCATAGAAGCGAGCGGTATATTTTTTTCTAATGGCTCAAAGATGAATATAGCCATCCAGCCCATGACCAAGTAAGCTAGAGTAGAAGCCAATTTGAACTTATGCGTTAGGAATAACTTAAATATACTTCCTACAAAGGTCATTGTCCACAATATGGCTAATACGGTATACCCTTTATCGGTTCTTAAGTACATTAAAATATAGGGGGTGTAACTTCCTGCAATTAAAAAATATATACTAATGTGATCAAAAATACGCAGTTTTCTTCTCAGACTTAATTGATATGCACTATGGTAAAGGGTGCTGCTGGTATAGACCATTAAAAGGGAAAAGCAATAAATAAATACGCTAATAAATGCATACTTTATATCACTTTTAGCCGCTAAAAAAAGTAAAAAAGGACTAGCGATTAGTACCATCACCCAACCTATACCATGACTTATCTGATTAGCCAGTTCCTCAGGAATACTTTTGATATCATTCTTGACATTATGAGGAATTGATCTTTGTGGTTTAAACAAATACATCATTTATTTAAATCATTAAATTGAGTAAAAAAAGTATCTATGTTACGTTTATTTTTTCCGAAGTCTAGAAACTGTGCAGGAAAAAGACATGTACTTTTTACTAATATTTCTGTCTCTCCCACATAGATTAAAATCCTTTCAGCAAAAGTCAACATTGTCCCTTGCGTTCTATAATCAAAAGCATCTTCCATATAGCCTATCTCTATCCATGGCAAACTAGCTAAAGCATTCTTAACGATTGCCTCACAGTCCGTCTTTAACATTCCGTGTTTTTTACGGACTTCATGAAATGCGGGTAACCCAATAGCCATTATACGACGAAATTAACATTTGATTTAAATATTTTAATTGCTATTGCTAATAGAATTACTCCAAAAATTCTTCTTAGTATTTCAAGCGTACTCGGTCCCATTTTCATTTTCAAAAATTTACTTGTTTTCAAAACCACATAAACGAATACCAAATTACCGACAATTGCTGAAAAGATAACCAAGGTATCAAACTCTGCTTTTAAAGAAAGAATTGTAGTAAGCGTCCCTGCACCTGCTATAATTGGAAAAGCAATAGGCATAATACTGTGGTTACTCGCATCTTCATTTCCAGCTTTGAAAATATTTATACCTAATATCATTTCTAAACCAATTATAAAGATTACAATACTTCCTGCTAATGCAAAACTTTGAACATCGATACCTAACATTTTTAAAAGGGCATTGCCAAAGAACAAGAATGCAAACATAAGTATACCGGCAAAAAGAGTTGCTTTTGCAGATTGAATTTCACCTCTTTTTTCCCTTAAGTCTAGTATAATGGGGATAGATCCAAGTATATCTATTACTGCAAATAAGGTTAAAAATGAGGTAAGAAATGCGCCGAAAGTCATAATTAAAATTTTTGCAAATATCTGATAAACTTCTGCTAATATGGAATAAATATTGTTTTTGTTGAAGTTAAAGTTGTAATTTTAATGGTAAAACCAGTTGAAAATGGCGCGTTATCATAAATTAGGAAAAATACCTCAAAAAAGACACGTTCAATTTAGGAATTCGGATGGTAAATTATACTCGGAAGAACTTATTTCTACTATTGGCTTTGATAGTGTTTATTCATTGGTTTATCATTGCAATATACCCACTGCAGTGAAGGAAATTGAAGAACCTTATTCAGTTGCACCTGAAATAGCACACCCTGAAAATCTTAAATCAAGAAAATACTTTGGATTTGAAGTCAAAGCAGAAGATGACTACTTGGCTAGTCGCAAAACGCTAATGGTTAATAGCGATTGTCAAATTTCTTTGGCGGCTCCTAGAAAAAGCATGAAAGATTACTTTTATAAAAACGCTACTGCGGATGAGGTAATATTTGTGCATAAAGGAGGAGGTGTAATGCATTCTTTATACGGTGATTTACCATTTGTAACAGGTGATTATGTTGTTATTCCAAGAGGCACTATTTATCAATTGGAATTCAATAGTGATAATAACAGACTATTTATTGTCGAGTCTTCAAGTCCGGTGGTAACTCCCAAACGATATCGAAATGATTTTGGGCAATTACTGGAGCATTCTCCATTTTACGAACGCGATATAAATCCACCTACCGAGTTAAAGACCTATAATGAGGAAGGTGATTTTAAGGTTATGATTAAAAAGAATGATTATATGTATCCAACAACATACGCATATCATCCATTTGGTGCTATTGGTTGGGATGGTTATTTGTTTCCATATACTTTCTCTATTCATAATTTTGAACCAATTACAGGTAGAGTGCATCAACCACCGCCAGTTCATCAAACTTTTGCGGCTGCAGGATTTGTCCTTTGCTCATTTGTTCCAAGGAAGTATGACTATCACCCAGATTCGATTCCTGCCCCTTATAACCATAGTAATGTTGATAGCGATGAGGTCCTCTATTATGTTGAGCCTAAGTTTATGAGTCGAACAGATGTAGTGGAAGGTATGATTAGTTTGCATCCGCTAGGTATCCCACACGGGCCGCACGGTGAAGCGGTAGAAAAAAGTATCGGAAAAGAAGAAACAGAGGAGCTAGCTGTAATGGTGGATACATTCAAACCTTTACAATTAACTAAATTTGCAGCCTCAATAGAGGATGAGAGTTATTATAAATCTTGGGTGCATTAATACTAAGAAAAGATACGTTTTTATCTTTTGTTGTGTATGAAAAGAAGATGAGAGAAGTTTGATAAATTCATATTAAAAAGCTTATAATTCAACAAGAGAACTAGCAGATTGACTCAATTGTGTAGATACGCTTATTAAAATTTATTTGATCCCCTACAGTTTTATCCAAGAAAAGTCGACCCAAAGGAGAGCCAGTGGAAATCACCAGGTAGTCACCCATTGGAGAATTTATTTTTCCTAATCCAATGCTAAGATAAATGACTTCATGATTGCTAAAAATCAATGATCCAGCTGATACCTGCTGTTTTATTAGTGCGTTTTGGAACTGCTTTAGCTGAGCCAATAAGTTGTTTTGTTGCATGAGTTGCGTTTCCAATTGTTGTTGCGCAATTTGCATCATTGCTCGACCTGTTTCATATTTGTCGCCAGCAGAACTCTTAGATTCAGCATCCCTTGAGATAATGATATCATAAAGTTCCTTTTTTAAACGAGCTATTCTTTCTTGAATTAAATTTTCAAGATAATCATAAAGCGCTTTTTTTTCTTCGAGTTGTAAAATGGGTAGAAATTATTTAAACTAAGTTATTACTTGAATTCTAAATTGGGATTATTGATTTTTTCAAGTTTTAAAGAAATTGTATCTTTTATATAATTTTGATGTACTTTCCATGGCTTTTTAGACCCCTGTTTAGGTAGATGTTCCAAGGCTCGTTTTACATATCCTGCGTCAAAATCCAGCAATGGTTCAGAACCATATTTGTCAATATCAAATCTTGGGGTTACAATCAAAGTTTGACTTTTCTTCATATGATTTAATAATCGGGTCACAAATTGACAGTTTAAATCACTTTTTAAGGTCCATGAAGCGTTGGTGTAGCCCACAGCAAATGCAAAATTCGGAATATCACTAAACATTACCCCTTTGTAGCTGTGTAAGGTGCTGGGATCTATTTTTTTATCATTCACAGTGACACTCATCCCTCCGAGTAATTGTAGTTTAAGCCCTGTGGCACTGACTATAATATCAGCTTCAATGAATTTACCTGATTTAGTCTGAATTCCCTGACTAGTGAATTCTTTGATTTGATCGGTAACTACCTCTGCTTTACCCCCTCGAACAGCTTTGAAAAAATCACCATCTGGGACAAAACAGAGTCGCTGATCCCATGGATTGTAATTGGGTTTAAAGTGACTATCTAGTTTATCTGTTTTTAACCCTCGATGAACACCCTTCATAATAAACGCCTTCATTGATTCTGGTCTTTTCTGACTATACTGATACAAAAACATCGCAAGGAGTACATTTTTCCATTTGATAAGTGAATAGGCAAAGTTGCTTGGTAGCCACTTATTTAGAAAATTAGCAAACCCATCTTCACTTGGTAAAGACATAATAAAAGAAGGCGAGCGCTGGAGCATAGTCACTTTCTTTGCTTTTTTAGCCAATTCTGGTACGAGCGTAATTGCTGTTGCACCACTACCAATCACAATAATATTTTTATCCGCATAGGAAAGATTTTCATCCCACTTTTGTGGGTGTATAATAGGTCCTTCGAATAGGTCACTTCCCGGAAAGCTTGGCGCATATCCTTGCTCATAGTTGTAATACCCACTC
>MDSX01019727.1_pt1 | contig 24624 bp, 33 predicted proteins | sample 811141 | NCBI WGS metagenome assembly MDSX01 (sample SAMN05326642, study PRJNA326480) | marine metagenome | isolation source: seawater | place: Atlantic Ocean: South East | collected 2010
CCAACACCTCCGCCACCGTCTCCTCCACCACCGGCACCCCCACCGCCAGCACCACCGCCACCGTCTCCTACTCTTCCACCACCATCTCCCACTCATCCGCCTCCCACTCTTCCACCGCCGTCTCCTCCGCCTCCCACTCCTCCGCCTCCCACTTCTCCGCCTCCGTCTCCTCCACCTCCTACTCCTCCACCACCGTCACTGCCACCCCCAAATGCGCCTCCACCGACCGATCCACTACCACCAACCCCAAGTGCGCCTCCGCCGTCACCACATGAACCACCATTTGCACCGCCGCATTCCCCGCTACCATCACTACCGCCACCGCCACCTCCCTACGATCCACCTCCGTCGCCTAACCCATCTCTGCCACCGCCGTCGCCTTCCAACCCACCTCCACCGCCTAGTCCAACATCTCCTCCTTTCCCTCCAAGACATCCCGGACCACTACCCCCTCCCCATTCTCCTCCTTCACCACCTCCACCTCCTCTTCCAAAACCACCAGAACCATCGCCACCACCTTATCCACCAAACAAGGCACCTACCCCTCCTCCTCCCCAAAGCCCCGAACCACCATATCCTCCAGGTTTCGCCCCACTACCACCCTCACCTCGTCCCAACCCACCTCCTTCTCCTCCTCCGCCTCCACCTTTTCCACGACCACCACCACCGCCACCACCGCCACCACCGCCTTCTCCACAACCACCACCACCACCACCACCACCACCACCTTCTCCGCGTCCCCCTCCACCACCTATACAACCGCCCGAACCACCTACATCTCCACCACCTCCATCACCAGAACCATCACCACCACCTCCTCCATATCCCCAACCACCAAATCCATCACCTTCTCCACCATCGTATCCACCGAATTTTCCCGGGTATCTAAGCGGCGAAAATAATATTCCGATAATGGTTACAAATCCTGACCCTAAAACGCCTGAAATATTTACATTTTCACCAAGTATTGTATGCTTAAACACATCAACACGATACATTTTTACAGTAAACATGTCAACATTCACATTACCTTATACGTTTCAATTCGAAACAAATACTACAAGCAGCAGTAATCAAATAATCCTCACGACCCCATTAAATCCAACACGCAATAGTGAAAGATATTCCGTTACTGAATACTCTGATATCCTCTACTATGACATTCCATATTGTCAAACTACACCTCCTCCACCTTCAATCACAAATGTTCAAACATTCTTCATTTTGTATGAAAGTGAAGCAGAATTGGAAGATTGTGAATATAATTTGTCAAACAGCTTAAATATTCAGTTCACAAAAGTCATACAGAAATAATTTAAAAAAAAAAACAAATGCTCAGTCAGTTGATCGTATTTTCCTTTTCCTTTTCATCACCATTAAGAAGTTTTGACTTACAAAGACCTTCGATTGGATCAGAATATTACGGAAAGGTCAGTTTTCCATTCTTAGGTCATCAAGAAATCACCTTAAAAATCACAACCAAAATAAAAGCGAATATAAACTTGAAAGGCTTCATAAACTACGACGACGATATTATGTACTTAATTGATAGGAAAGGAAAATTCGATTTCACATTCTCAAATGAACTAGAAACAAAACTAAACAAATATTTTTGTAAAGTTACAAATGCCATGTATAAAAACAATGTGGCTACGATAACCATAAAAATCCGGCCTTTGCATTTTTACAAAAATGTAAACCTTTATCGTATTAATTGCGAACGTTCATTTCTCAATTCTGAACATTGATAACAACTACGCCAGCAAGTAACCAAAGTTAAAATCATCAACATGGAAAAAGCTATGGGTGTCCATGGATCATTCCATGATACAGAGAATGTTTCTTCTAATAACACATCACTCATCTTGTTCTGTTCGATTCTTTTTTTTTTGGGCGTTTTAAACAAATGAATGTTCGTGTTCGCATATCTGACGATAAAAGTCCTTACGACAAAAAAAAAGTTTTAAATGTTTACTCAAATATTTTAAAAAAGGAACTAATTACCATACAAAAACAGGTATACGGTGATGCATCTAAATTAGAAAAAATACCTTTGGACGATTTCATAAAAAATACAACTCAAGTCAGATGCAAACAAAAAGATGACAAAATACTATTGGATGTATTCCGAGATACAGAAAACTGTTTATCATCTAATAGCCAGTATTTGGTTGAAAAGAACAACGCATTTAAAAACGAAACCAGATGTGCGCTTAATAAATTGACTGTAAACGAGAAAGTTACAAACTTAGAACTTGATGAAAATACGATTTTTGAATTAGGAGACAAATGCTTTGCAAATAGACCCTCTAAAACAAGTTGTCCAGATTTTTACCCATTCATGCCAAAAACATCTGAATGTTCACTATTTGAAGTATTAGAAGAAGGATGCTTTTATGATATTGCCACAGATTCTGGATCGTTCCTCGTAAAACTTGTTAAACAAACACAAGATCAACCAGATAATCTCGTGTTCAAAGTGGTAGAAAAAATATTCGAAAATGACTTTTCCAAATCTCGAAGAATAGATAAAGATCTATCTGCTATTACTTCTGATATTACATCTACTAATGTAATCAAACAAATATATGAAGTTCTAACCTATAGAGGACCTTGCATTCGTAAAAAGTTTATGGACACAAAAACTCATCCAAAAACGGGAGTATGTGATTACAACTATGCAAGATATATTTCGACTTCCGCAAATGTTATAGATTTGAAAAAGAATAAATTATATGTTTACGATATAGAATCACAACTGATTCCTCGATCAGAATGCATACAAGGAAACATCCTTACTTTAAGATATGATGAACAAGGTATAATAGATAAGCAACAACTGCCGCTACAGCAACCAGATTTCATAAAACTAGAACCGGACATACCGGCAAATAAATTACCAATATATAATTTTTACGAAAATTCGGAAGTATCATCAAATGAAGATTCTAGTTTAAAAACATATTTGAGAGCAAGACTTGGGTTTTCAAAAATATTGACAAGCACTTATATTCCATCCTTAGAAGAATTTGAAGACATTTCGCTTGCGAGTAATAAAATAACTAAATTTTCAAATATAAAGACACCGGAAATGATAACCTCATCTATATTGTACACACGTACAGTTTCTACAGTAATAAAAAACTCACAGCCAAGTGCAGATCCCGAAATTTTAAGATATGGACTTCACGAGACTGATGCATTATTAACGTTGCAAAGATTTTTACATAAAAATAAAAATAAACAATGGAAAGTTGTGCATAATACTAAATTTTTCAAATATGTAGTCGAATATGAAGACGGTAGTACCGATGAATTTGGTGGAACCCCAGATGGATTTGTAATGGAAAAAGATAAGATAATCGCAACAATAGAAGCAAAATCACATTTACATGTAAATGGCGTTTTCACAAATCCTAAATCAATTTCAACAGCATATTTGGTACAAGCAATGTGCCATCCTATCATAATGACACAATCAACAGAAATCAAAATTAATAAATCTTTCTTTGTATCGTGGTCTGCAAAAGGAAGCAGAATATTTGAAATCAACTATGATGATCAACTTCAAAATAATATTACCGTACTAATTTCAGATTGTATCAAGTTTATTCAAAATAGAGAAAACAACACAATTACAATAAATCCTTTTCAAAAAAGTTTTTTTAAATCACTTGAACAAAAAGTTTTGAAAAATATGGAAACATTTTCTGTACAATCAGTCATTCAAAAACCGTTTACTTGTTCTGAAAACAATAAAATTGGGATGAAAATAAAAGAACACGATATTGTACAATATAAAAATCCTCCAAGTTCATTATTATGTAATAAAATTAAACTAGAAGTGAACGATACAGAATCTAATACTTCGATCATAATGAAATATATTACTCAAAATATGAATGGAAAATGTTATACTCATGATGTATTCGTGTTCGAAACACTTACAGAACCCGTTTTTTATAGGGCAAAAATAAAAGTGAACACTATTAGAAAAGAAGGCTCGATCATCTACATTCAAGACACATTAGGCAATTCCGTACAATACAAGACATTTGATTTACTCGAATTTAGAGATATTGTAGATGATTACAAAGAATATACATTCTTAGACTTGTTTTTTGAAATTTTTGGCAACGATACACAAGATAAAACAGAATTAATAACAGGGGATATTCCAATACTGTCTACATATGTTGAGAAAGACGGTCTTGCATGCAACGATGTATTGCCAAAGCAATATTTTATAGTTTCCGAACCCGTATTCAAAAACAAGGCAGTGTTTGATTCGTGGTATTGCTGGATAGAAAATGATGACGAAATAAATATGACAAAATTTTTAGAAAACTGCACTATTCATGAAAAAACAATCGGAATTAGACTACATAATATCACATATATTGTCCCAATAAGTGAGGATGAAAATAAAGAAGAGGAAAAACAAGTTGATAAATATACTACCAATGATATATTTGAAATTAATATCATAGATACTGAAAAGAATAGTAAAAAGGTAAAGTTTAAAAATTGTTGCATAGAATCAAGTACAGGTTTCAAATGTTCAATTATGATAAACATAAATGCACATCAATTGCTTAATTTGTTAATAACACAAGAAACTCTGCATCAGCAATATGATGAAAGGTTTTGGAAGAGATTATTCTTTCTCACATCATTCTTTGATGATCCACGAATAAATTTAACAATTGACAAAAAAATAATGGATAAAAAAGGAGTACAAGATCATTTTCTAAAATCGTATGTTAGCTTTAAGAATCAATACAGTCCCAACATTAAACTAAAATTGAATGAATTTCTCACACTAACAAATCCATCTGGTTACACAAAGACATCTAATTCCGGTTACACGAAATTAAAAGACTATTATGAAACAGGGAATCATGAGGGAACGGACAACGAGTTTAGAAAAGAATTGGAACAATATTCTGCATTTGATATTATAAAATCAAATACAATGTATTTTAGACCTCCCATTACAAAAGCATCTGAAATATTCGACAAAATTTTATTTCACAAAGCAAATGCAAACATCGTATTTACATCGAATAACATAAACAATGCAATTCGTAATTTGAAGATGGGCTTTGTTTAGGGTCCAGTGTTTGACTGTCATACCATCAATTTTTTTTATAATGTTTGTATAAAATGTGTGTATCGTTCAATATATCAATATTGGCTGGTGTCATAGGAGAAATTTGTGCGGTTATTCTATTCCACATAGGAGAGAAAGAAAATGCTACATTAATCGCAGTATACTCGCTAATACAGTTTTATGAAGCACACGCGTATGCCATCAAAACTACACCCATACTCCCCATTCAAATACTTCTAGCTGCACAAGGAGTCGCATTCTTTGCCGTATCACACAGTATAAATAAAAGTCGCGCATCCCTCGTCGGATTAATTGCTACTATCTGTATTTTCTTGACATCTATACTGTACAAAGAAAAATACGCCACAAATTGCACACAGGGTTGTCGATGGGAAATTGGTCCAATAATGTATGCAATCTTGATAGTCATGTATACATGTATTTTGCAATATGGACTGAGTCAACCTCATATGACATCGTTTCATGTATTTGTGCTGCTATCTCTAATAATAGCGATGTTCAAGAAAGATAAGCTGCACCTAAGTTGGTGGTGCTTTGTCAGTGCTATCACGACACCGCTGTATGTTGCCTGGCAATTTTCACAATTCCAAAATAAGTAAATGGAAGGTTAGACAAAAAGTAAAAGACCGTTGATGATTGACTGTTTCATAAAGGATTAGGACGAACCGTTGAAATTTGAAGACGGTATTGAAATTTTTGATAAAAACTCTTGTTTACAATAAATGCATTCCTGAGGAATGCATCTATTTTTTACATGATGATATGCTCCTCTAACCGGAGGTAGTGGATCTTGGTCCGTTGTAAATTGGTCTTTTGAACAACTCAATTCTTGGAATATTACAACCAGCATTTCTCCTCGCCACATCTCTCTTAATTTCTAAAGAAAATAAATATTCTCCATTTTTGTTTTATCACAAAGTTTCGACATATATTATGGTGTTTTATAATCAAATTTTTTTTCAATTAAAATTGAATGATGTTTCGATCATCTCAGATCATTGCGGTTGGTGGATTACTACTAGCCACAAAAATGTGGGTCGATATTTGTGAATTGTTGCGACAAAAAATAAGAATGAATTCGTATTCAAAAATTTCATCGTGTGCTTTAGAAATAATGAAAATATTGCAAGAAGAATCACACAAACGGAAAAATAAAATTTTACATTAAATATAAAGATGCTTGATTTTTCATCTATAAAGCGTAGGGAGGCAAAGATGGAAAAAGATATAAAACTTCAAGTTATTACATCTGCTCTGTATCAGCGATCAATAAAAAATGTTTCTAAGAATCCGAATGTACGACTCTCACACGAATTTTCACATGTAATACCATATGACGTTGAACCACTTGAGCAACATCGTACTGGAACATGTTGGCTACAAGCAGCTTGTACATTTCTTTGTATGCGTGCGAAAATGAATGGCATAACATTCAAACCATCTATTGCATACTTAATGTACTATGATAAATTAGAAAGAGCAGTCGTTTTCTTGCATAGAATAACACAGACAAATTTAGACGATCGAACCAAATATCATTTACTAGAAGAACCTATTTCCGATGGTGGATCGTGGTCCATGTTTGTGTTCTTGATTAAAAAATACGGAATTGTTCCATTTGAAACATATCCACAAACATATCAAGCAAAAAATACTAAGCAATTAAACTATATTTTAAATACATATTTACGCAACACAAATGTGGACGACATAAAGAAAAATATGAGCTTACATATTGAAAAAGTACACGAAATATTGACAGCTTGTTTATCTTTACCACCGAATAATATAGTATTAACAAAAGAAAAAAATGGGGTGGATTTCAATGGAACTCCTCAAAGTCTTTTCATACGCTTGAGAATCGATTTAAATTTTACTTGTTTTCAACATGCCCCTACTAAAATTGAAGGAGAAAAATATGTTATTTACCAATCAAATGATCACACAAATATGGAACAGCATTGTTTCCACGCAGTTAACTTGGATGTCCTTAAAAAAATGACTGTTGAATGTTTAGAATTAAACATACCAGTATGGTTTACTGCAAACGTTGGAGGAGGTGCAGATTTTTCGAGAAAATTAATGGAGTGCAATGCGATTGATTATGAACTACTCTTTGATATCGGTCATACCAACTCCAAAGAATATTTGATGGAAAGAAGATCTGTAAAACCAAGTCATGCAATGCTTTTCATAGGTGTGCATTGTGACAACGGAAAACCAGTAAGATGGAAAGTTCAAAACTCATGGGGCAAAAAAACAGCATTTTTAACAATGAGCGAAAAATGGTTCAATAACAATGTGTTTGAAATCGCCATTCCTTTTGACATATCCCATAAATTTGTATCTCATAAGCCGCCTATACATCTAGCACCTTGGGATATTCTGTCCACAGTTGCCATGTGAAAAAGAAAAAACAACCAAGATAACAATGTGTTACTATTGTAGAAAAACTATAACAAAAATTATCCATTGTTGTATATATATTTTTCCGTCAGCAATAGGTTTTTTTAAGTTCGACCCACGGTTATTAAAAGAAAAAAAATATTAATAATCATAAATGGAATTTTTGTCAAATTTTCAAATTGCAGAAACATACAAAAGCTCTTCAATTGATACAAAAGTTTTAAAAAATGGAAAAAAACAAATACTATACAACGAGGTATTGAATTTAGACAAAGACAATGTAGATAAATATTGTGTTTATTATAATAGATTCTTTGAAGATTATAGAAAACAAACGGAATCATTATCAAAACGAAAACTTCTACTCGTTTACGACTTAAGAAAGTATACCGAGGATATGAGTTATTATAATCAAATGAAAGGATTGTATACATTTATTAGCATGCATTTAAATTTAAGGAATTATTATGAATACAAATTGGTTGCAACAGTCATTATAATTTCAAACGAAAAAATGGAACAATTCTTTGATACAATATTTACGAGCCTATATACTCCAATAAGACCAATTAAAATTGTTACTGATGAAAAAATTCAAGAATGTTTATCAACAATTTACGATACGCCGTAAAAATGGAAATACATACGATATTCAATTGATACTTTTCAACCGATACACATATTTTAAAAAGATTTTTTGAAATCCCATTCGTTTTTTTTTTATGATAATAAATGAATAACTGCGATGGTTTATTTTGTGCCGAAACGAATTTTGGAAATTGCAACACCAACTATTCTTTTGAACCAGGTTGGAATTCTTTTGTTTCTTTTCATAACCACAGTTTTATAACAAATTTTTTAACAAATGTTTTCTTGTATACAATATTTGTAACACAACCACAAACATATACAGTTAATTGTATGAACAGTTCGAACTTATCATGCTTTCATTCTTTTGAAATAACGAATTCGAGCAATATATTCGGTATTCCAATTCAAGAAAGTCTGCATGTGAATAACTTGATAATGTCAAGAATACCACATGAAAATGATATAATAGTGAGCAAAAATACACATAACTACCAATTCTTATTATTTCAAAATAATACGTGGAACAATATGACTCATGCAGCATTATACTTGTTTGGAGAAACTATGTATGAATATCACACAAATCACTCTTTAGAAATAATATTCAATTTATGTCGAAACACATCCACATAATTGATCATCGATTCACTTCAAACCATCAGGGACCTTTCACCACTAAAGAGATATTCTGAATCGTGCATTTGAAACAAAAAATAATTGAATCGAGATAAAATGGAAGATGATTGTTGTATTTGTTTTGAACCAACGCAACACAGATTGCTTCCTTGTAAGCATAGTGTTTGTCAAACATGTTTTGCAAAACTATGGCGGATGAAAAAAACATTATGTCCAATGTGCAAACAAGTAGTTATTTGTCAAAACAGTTATGTTGTCATGCAAAATACACACAATACAATTACTACGAAATTTAAACCTGGAGTATTTCCTGGAATTACGATTTGTGATACGAAAGACGGTGTCCTTATTTCCAAAATCAATAAATCAGATGCTTGTTACACGAGCGGACTCAGAAAAGGTAATATAATTACACATATCAATAATATGTCATGTAACATAGGACATAAACATGTTTGTCAAATATTCGAAACGGCATCACAGCGAGGAATACAACTTGATTGTTCAATTAAGCCCTCGAAAAATATTCAATTCTTGACACAGCTGAAGTTGTGGACAATGGTTTTACCTTGATTAGATCAATTTCGGTACGAAGTGTTCTTTTCTGACAAACTACATTAACATTGTTTATATGATTTTGTTTACGATTTTGACACAATATAACAACAAATGGAACTAAACAGATGAGAAATAAGCAAAATGAAATTGCTCCGATTAACCACCAATATTCTTCTGTACTAGAAGTCATTTACTTCTCGATTTATTTTTTTAATAGTCTTTTTTTTCGAAATGGATGCAATTGAAGCAGAAGATGACATTGAGCGAATGTTATGGACAGCAGAAGCATGTGTTAGAGAAGCCTCTGCAGAAACGAAAAAAGCAATAGAAATGTATCAAGTTTCTACACAAAGAACAATGATGTACACAAAGGTCATAGAAACTTTAAAAAAGATTCAACAATTTGAAGTAGGCATTAAACGAAATAGAGAAAATGACAATGATGAAGACTATGTACCTACACAACCAAATAAACCGGAAAAAAATAAGCGTGCACATTTGCATCCTTCATAAACACATATTTCAAGTCGACACTAAACAACGAATATTTTGGTATTTCATCTGAACAATGCATATTGTAGAAAGAATCCAAATGCTTGTTGCATTTTGCCCGCAAGGCATGTTCAGTCAATCGTCAGATTGCAAGAATATAAAAAAGGTGATTTTATAGCTCATTTTACTTTTTTAAAAAATAAGGCACAGAAATTCAATACATAAAGTACGCGAAAGAGCAAATGTCATAATCAAAAAAAATGAGATATTATTTATGTAGAAAATGAATGGTTAACAGAGTACTGTGATATGGTGATTTCCATTTTACTATCTGCGACCGTACAACACTGTGCCTCCTTTTTGAGCTAGTCATTTTATTCTTACGGACATGTACGTGAAAAAATCAGAAAAAAAGTATATGTTTAAAGCAAAATGAAGGAACATGTCCTCATCTATGGACCGGCAGTCCTTTTTCCAGTATTTGTCACTGTGTGTAACAGACTGCCAACGGTGGCACGTTGTCATTTTCTAAAATGGCGACAAGCGCATAACATGTTGCTTACTTTCTATTCAATGTGGGCGTTTCTTTATATAAGCCGCTTTATTTATTGGAGCGACCTACATAAGACTTTGTGTAAGCCTCGTACACCGGACAATTTAATCACCTATTCTTGGTTCGCATCAAAGATATGGGAATGGCTTGATACAGCTTTTCTCATATGTGCAAACAAACAAGTCAGTTGGTTGCATTTCAATCATCACATGTCAGCTGCGTCTCTTGTAGCTCTCAACTTTATCGGCCAACGCTCTCGTAACTCTGTTTTCGATGCGGCGGTTCTTCTTAACTCATTCGTGCATACTCTAATGTACACATACTACTTCGACCCTGAATTTTTCCGTTTCATGCGTCGTACTATCACGCGGCTCCAAATATTACAGCACATGTCAATGATGTTGATCATTGCATATGCTTCTCTCAAGCAAGACTGTGACACCAGCAGTCGGGCCCTTGTGGCAGGATCTTTCTGTTACACTATGTACTTAATTCAATTCACACGATTCTATGTGAATGCTTAAAAACCTCAAACTTATTTTCACACACAACATGCGCGTTCAACTTTATAAAAAGGTTTTATTTATATAAAGTATGAAGATGTATATTCATATCTTCTGGGATGACAGCCGAGTGGTTTAGGAGAGTTAGATAGGATTTAATGATCCTACTATCCTCGGTTCGAATCCCATACACACAGCTTGGATGCCCGAGTGGTCTAAGGGGTACCACTCAAGATGGTATGATGAAAATCGCGTCGGTTCGAACCCGACTCCAGGCAAATATTTTTTTTCAACACATCAGATCGAATTTCCGTATCTATAGGATATGACCACCCGATCGAATTCAAGGCGTTTACTGCATATGGAACACTTGAAAATACTAGTGGATTTTACACTCGAATATGCAAAGGACGTAAAGATAAAAGCCGAGGCCGTATTTGTGAAAAGATATAAGAAGGAGGAAATGTATTCGCAGCAAAGATTCCCAACCAAAATTTTAAACGGAATTAAAAAAAGTCTATATGAACGATGATAGTGATGAATATTTTTCTGCTGAAGAAAACATAGAGCACGATATAACCGATAACATACTCTTAGAAGAAAATGATATTCCTTACAATTTTTTCTCATACACTGCATCAGATGGAACACAATGGATATTACCGAAATATTTTACACCTTCAAATGACATATACTTAGAATCCATTTTCCCATAGGTATTGTCCAGTGTCGTTATCATGTTGATTCAAAGCGGTGAAGTCTTCCTCTGAATTCGTAAGTAAAGTTGGCCATATTATCCATTGAAAAGTGTAATAGTCACACGATCCGCGATTTTAATTTTTTGAACGTCTGTATCTACAATGTATTATTTGAACGCACAGACATTCAACAAATCTCAACCCACATTCAACATCAAAATGCACCGAGACAACAAAAATCGATTTGAAGGCACTTAAAAAAAGATACATACATCACTTAGCACCAAGAAGATTTTTTACGAACCACTAAAGTCCAATCACAATCTTCGAATGTATGATCAAATCGTGAACCATTCTCAACATTTGTTTCTGTCGTGTGCGTTTCGTCTGTGTGCGTTTCGTCTGTATGCGTTTCGTCAATGTGCGTAGATCCTTTAATTTTTTTCTTTCAATTTGATTTTAAAGTATCATGTGGATTGTATGTCAAGACAAGTAATTCACGAGAATACAACTGTTGTAATAAAATAAAATTGTACCAGAAGAGTAAAGATTGAATTCGAAACATTTCGAAAAAATTATTAATGCAATCTACTTTTTTTTGCCTTATCCACAACTTCTGGTCTTACAAAAACAGGTTCATTTCCAAATTCGTCTTTTCCCAATCGTTCATACACTTCAAATACTCTATACACTGTACCCGGCGTCGTTGAATATGTATATTTACGTTTCAATCTCTCAGTCGCTTCCATAAGATGCATGTTTGTGTAGAAGATACAAATAAAAGTTAAGAGTATGAACGACTCAAACGGAATTGCTGGTATCGGTATCAACACAGACTTTAACAAAAATAATGTATTGAAGATTTGAAAACTAATGTAATCGACGCCAAACAAGAGCATAAGCTTAAGGACTCTTCCACCGTAACCTTCTGGTCAGCTATAACTACTGTCACTCGAAATGATCATCAAAAGTTGCATACATTTGTAGTGAAAAAAAAAGACGATCAGATTTTTAAATTAATTATTTCAAAAAAAAATCATGATTTGCAAAGGAGACAATTGCATTATCAAATCATACGATAACAAAGAATCTGTTGTAAAAGTAATAAAAATTGATGGGAATCGAGCACATGTTCAATACAAAAACAAAGAACATGGCAAATGTTATCTGAGGCGCCTGATTAAAAAACGCATGAAGTCGGTGAATGAACATAAAGACACCGTTTCAAGTACTAAAAGTACTATGGTAAATACCATAAAATCCTCAAATTTTACTAAAAATAAGAATTCAGAAAATAAAATTTCGGAAAAACCGATTCGACTCTGCAAACTTTACCACAAAATTGGAAAAAATATTGTTTCTTTTGGTATTTACAAGAACAAAAAATTGACCTATAAACAATTATTGAACCAATATGAAAATTATTGTAGAGTAATTGTAAGAAATAACTACAATATACCTACTGATTTCAAAGAATATTGTTGTTTTGAGTTACTTTAAGTTCTATTATAATTCTTTACCAATCATGGTTTTTCTTTCAAACTTTACGATTCATAGATTTCATATTCTTTACAAATATCGTCGCATTCATTCGTAATCCAATCATGAGTTTTCCCTCGTCTGTTTAAACATAATGATTTCCTTCCATTTTCTGTTTCAAATTCAAAAATGTACGAAAGCGGGAACACATTCGTAAGACATGTGTCTCTGATTTCCAAAGTTTCAAGTTTAGGAAATTTAATTATTATATCGGCATACATTTCAGAATAAAGATCCATCGAAACGGGTGCACATAATACAAATAATAGTGCCCACATTTTTGTTACAAATGAGAAAATATTTGTTGTGATTTCATACGAGCACACCCATGCAATTCAGCTATTCGAATCCTGTGCGTGAAACATTTCCTCAAATATTGTTTTGTAGTATAGAATGTACGATACTTTTAAGCAATTCGACAGTGCTCACATCACGACTAAAGTATTCCATTCCAAATCGTCTAGTGCGCCTACTCATTCAGAAAAAAAACGCATTTTGGAAATCAAATTTGCAATTAAAGTATACCAGATCAATGGTGAAAAAACAGTCGGAAGAATCATGGCAAACTGCCTCGTTCAACATGAACACTTCTTCACATATTCGTAAATACATGGATTTATGTAAAGAATGGTATATTTCGAATGATAATGAAGTTAACATGACACCACAGTTTTGTAATATCGCACAAAAGTTTGACAATAGTGTAAAAAATCGTTTGGGACTTCATGATACTGAATTAAGAAACATAACTTCATTTATGTGCTATATTTGCAAACAAGAATACAATGATTCTGATAAAAAAACATTGACTGCAAATCCATTCACACGTGCTCAATATGTTTTGCTGTGCACAAATTGCAATCAACAGGTTTCATCTAATCGTTAAATTAAAGTGTGTAAAAAAATGTATTTTAAAAAAGAATTGCTTTTTTAAATGACCGATTTGATTCTTTCAGGTGTATTCACTTTAAGTCAAGGTCGTTCCATTTTGGAATGCATTGATAGCTATATACTATTTGGAAAAAGAGACGAATCTTTACTAAAAAACATAAATACAATATATGAAGAATATATTATTCAAATGAAACACACAGATAAAGTACACTCGGACTTGAATGTTACATTGTCTGAGATTATTGCTAATTTAAATAAAAAATACAAATCGTTTGACATAAATGACCGATACATTTCGATAATGGATTCTGTCAGAAAAATACTTTTCAAAAGCTTGCATCTCCCTAAGAAAAAAGCTAGACCGATTTTACATCTCACTGAAAAGAAAGAGTTCAATACAAGAAGTAGACATAAAAAAATAAGAACACCTACTGTGATTTCAGAATCCACGAATGTCAACTCTGTGTTTAGTCGAACATTTGGTTAAAACATCAATGTCATACAAATGTTGAGAAGCAAAAAAGTACAAATGACGGTACATTATATATTGATAACCACTCAAATTTGTAATGCTTCCGCCTCCACAACTTTTGGTTTTACTTCCACAACTTTCGGTTTTACTTCTTCACGAATATCTGTTCTTCTTTTCATACATGAACATGTTAAATATACCAACCATGTAATGCTGAAGAAAAATAACATTTGACACAGAAAAGAATACTCGTCCATTAATTCATAATAAGAGTTTAACACATTAACAAGTGTTTGCTTTAATAATAAATTCTCTTCTTCATCTGGACTTCTTGAAAGAGTAACTTCGATCGGTTGGACACTGTCAGTGTAAAGATACACACCCGCGTTATATGACTCATCATTATTGTAATTCATCGCTTGATCATCGTTTTCGTCATTCATCTTTCTTTTAGTATACAAAAAAAAACTCAAGATACTGAAAAGAATAGATAAACTAGCATGTGAACTATATAACCTCTTTTTTTATCACATGTTAGAAATAAAATGTTGCCGCAGCCCGTTAAAATCATCAAGTATGTATGTGTTATACTTATGATTATAATCACTTTAATTGCATTAGAAATTAAAAAACAATCCACCTTTAGATATGGGAATAAATGTATCAAAAATATTCAATCACATATTTTTCACAACATACCGCATATTGATATAGATATGATACAAGACTTGATGAAAAACAAAAAAAAACAAAGAGGTTCAAAGGTTCAAGGATACAAACTGAATGAAAGTGAACTTTGCACATTGTTCCCCGAATTGATGCAGACAATAAAAGACACGTCATTCATGCAAAAACTGTATGAACTTCTTGATTTTGTTCCTGAAAAAATCAACATATTCGGTCGTATCTATAGTAAAGGTGATAAAATAGATTGGCACTATGACCAAAATTACACAAAAAAACAACGCATCACAGGAATTCTTCATATTACAACACCAAAATGCAATACATCCTATTTGGAAGTTCGTGATCCATGCACAAAGCAAAAAATTCAACCATTTGCTACCAAAGGCACATTACTTCTTTATGAAGGAAGCAATATATATCATACAGTCACGGAACAATTAAATGAAAACTGTTTTAGATTTGTTATGATATTTGCCATATATGAAAGCAAAACACAGACACTCGCACAAAATATATATGAAAATGCTCAAAACTTAGCATCAAAATATATTGACTTTTAAAAGAAACAACTATTACCACTAGATCATCGTTGCAAATAATGGCGTTACAAGCAACGACCATGTATTTCCGCTTTCATGAACGCACTTGATATCAAGTGGCATTTCTATATTAAGAATATACGAGAGAGACACTTTTTGTCCTCCCCTTTCTAAACGTAATACTTTGCCGTCTTCTCGGTGCACTGTATCCAGCATCCACTTATTAAAAACGAAATGCGTGAACAGCATGCTGCTTCGTTCCGCTAAGTTATCGCAAAGACGATCTTCTTTAAGTACACTTTTAATTGCATTTCGGTGTTCGCTAGCAATTTCTTGGCCAGACGATTTTAAGTCAACAGATACTCTCGCAGTTCTCAAATACGATCCAGGTTTACGTTTTTCTTCAAGCTTATGACGAGTAGATACAATCACGCTTGATGTAATTTTATCAATATCTTTCCACATAGCAGTATGCTTGCATATGAATGACACTATTCGTAAAAAAGGACTTTCAATCACATCAGATATTTCTTCCATACTTATTACAGTCCAAAATTTACATTGATGTGGTATCTTGCGCGACCTCCAAATTCGCGGAAGCTTAGCATATTTCAAGTTCTCATATAGAAGAACACCATCAGTTAAAGAATGGTTATACTTGATGTACCGCAGTCGTTTCTCACCCTCTACGTGGTATATTCGAATTATATCTTGATTCCATGATTGATGTGCTATGCACAAAGGAGTATGTGTAAAAAGAAGAATTAAAACTATCAAAAAAACAATCCAAAATACATATTTGAACATTATCTTAGTATTTAAAAATATTAAAAAACAGAGGTATACGAAAAGTTTGTCAAACTTTTATCATGTTCAAGATTTTTTCAACGAAATTGTGGATCTGTTCCAAAGATACATTGTATGCACACCATATTCACACACAATAGAACGATGAGCGATAAATAAAGCAGTTGCCATATCCTTTGTTCGTTTATTGTTACCTTGTCGAATTATACTCTTAACATGTGCCACATTCCATTCGTTCTTTGCATCAAGATCAGGAAAAACATAAAACCATTTTACGCCGTGAGATGCGAGCTTTCTCTCATCACACACAACCAGAGTAACACGATTATTACGAACACGCATCTTTTCGAAAAAAAAAATTTTTTTCGAACTATGAATCTAGAAACACGTGCAGAAACACTATTGAAAACCCGCGGGTTACACTTTTACGAACATTTAAATGGATGGGGATATAGTGAAACCTACAGCTATTCACCAGTAGATTTAAGAAATGCAGTTAAAACTATAAACGAAATGACAAAAAACCTGAATTATGATGAGGATGGTTCTGATATGAATCAAGTTGCAAAAGGATTTTATTATGCAGATTATTTGATGCGACTCACATACACTTTGAAAAACGAATATACCAAAATTAATAGAAGTCTGAAACTGTGGTCAAAAAACGAAACAAAACTTGCAGAACTCACCCGTCGAATAAACTCATATGAGATTGTTTATTCATCGTTTATGAAACAAAGTAAATACTTTGCAAACTCACCATTATTTAAAACAATGATGGTTGAACAAATAGCTATGAGGAAAGCCACAAAAAAAATGGACGAAGTAGATTCATGCGTTGATTTCAATACTCTTTTACAGCAGATGAAACTAGAGGAGAAATGAATTTTACTTTTACAATTTGAGGACAAGTGGTAGTAATCGTATGGCGGTTCAGAGTGAGATGAATTTGTGACGATGTATGCAATTTCATCATGCCAGTCTTTCAGAATTTCCCAGCTTGAGTAACTCAAGACAATGCTCAGGAGTGTGTACATTTTATAACGATATAATTTTACAAACATTTTTACAGTAAAACAATATTTTTTATAGGTTTTACCTTAAAGTGTCGTTATCTAATCGTGAATTTCGTACAATATAAAAACTTTTTTTACAATCTACCATTAAATATGCAATGTCCCATTTGTATTGAGAAAATCACACCATCTAAAAAAGTAACATGTCAGCTTTGTGAGTATACAGTTTGTTCAAAATGCACTCAAACTTATTTGTTAAGTTCTGCAGATGATGCAAATTGTATGAATTGTAAACGAATTTGGGACAGAGAAACTTTGCTCAAACTAATGTCAAAAACATTCATAAATGGAGAATACAAACGTCACAGAGAAAACATGCTACTAGAACGCGAAACAGCAATGATGACATCGACACAGCCATATGTAGAACAAGAAATTCAAAGACGTAAAAATGTAAAACTTCTCACAAAACTACAAGAAGAACGAAATAATTTGAAGCGCAAGTTAATGGATCTGAATCGAGCATGTTGGGATGTACAGAACAATTTGGATCCGCCTCTTGAAAACGAAAAGCGTTCATTTGTGCACAAATGTGGCAAAGAAGGTTGCAATGGATTTCTGTCCTTAGCATGGAAATGTAATATTTGCCATATGTATACCTGCAGCGAATGCAATGTACTCAAAGGTCAAGACAGAGATTCTCCACATGTTTGTAACGAAAATGATAAACTGACAATGCAGATGTTAAAAAAAGATTCCAAAAAATGCCCTGGTTGTGCTTCGTACATTTATAAAATTGATGGGTGTGATCAGATGTGGTGTGTAACTTGTCATACTGCATTTAGTTGGAGAACAGGTTTGATAGTAAACGGTACAGTTCATAACCCGCATTACTACGAGTTTCAAAGAAATCATGCAACACTAAGACGTGCTTTAGGAGATATTCCTTGCGGTGGGATGCCTACATACAGAGAATTCGCAATTACATTTACAAACAGAAACAAAAGTATCGAATTCGATTTTTGCATAAAATTACATAGAATTGTTAACCATATTGAACATATAGAACTTCCCCGTTACACACATGTAGTGAATGAAACTAACAACCTTGATTTGCGTGTGAAATATATGATGAATGAAATTTCAACTGATTTATTCAAAAGCAAAATACAACAACGAGAAAAAGCATCTCAAAAAAAAAGAGACATTGGAATGATTTTAAACATGTTTGTTACAACAATGAGTGATTATTACAGAACAATTATATATGAAAAATCATTTCATTATACGAAAGACTTGAAAGAACTTGTGAATTATACAAACAAGTCATTACTAACACTTTCTGAACGGTACGAGTGTGTTGTTCCGATTATTGACTTCAATAATGAAATTTTCAGAATAAAGTCAGTCACATATAAAATACCATTAACACCATTAACATAATCACTCAAAAATGACTCGTACGTTCAAAGCTTTTTTAAATGCATAAGCTATTCCTCTTTCTATCACATACTTTGGTGGTCTACCATATGACAAACATTCTTCGTTGGGGACCTGAATTCTTACAGATGCCTCTTCTACTACATCAATATTCTCTGGAATTTTTTCACTCTCCTTTTCAGCTGTTATTTTTTTTATTTTTTCCGCTTGACTGTTTGTGTCTACCTTTCCCCTAGAAATACTATTTTGTTCCATAGTTTCTATTAATTCCTTTGTACCTGACTCTATATCACTATTCTTATAACTTTGTAATTTTGCAATATTTGCTGCCTTTGCTCTTTCAACTCTAGCTCTATATTGTTGTTTTTCATCTGACATTTGTAATTAAGAACCTTTAAAATTTTCATACGACCAAAAAAAATATTGTCGAACATGAACACTCGCTCAATTCCCTTAATATATCTTTGTGCTGTTGGCTCCAGACACGTTATGGCACTAAATCTGTGTGATTGTGTACCATAGTCGATGACTTCGAAAGAAACACTAACAGGAGCAGCTGCCGACATTCCCATCAAGTAAAAGTGATCATCAAATAACATATCGCCACCGTCACGAAATGCAACTGTTTTGAAAATCTTTGATAATATGAGATGTCCCCTGTTTCATTCAGCAAACACCTCATTGCAGAAAAAATCTATAGAACATCAACTTATATCAAATCTTCCGATGCATGATTAGTTTAGTTCGGGGAAGTTTGCTTCATTCTAGTAGGCCGCACTTGGATGCCGCTTTTACATTGGATGATTTGTTCGCCACAATGATTCTTCTTTACTATTTGCAGTCACAAACGAAAGAACACTCACATTTGCATTTCCCTCTTGTTTGGCGGTTCTCCCTATCGCTTGCATTTCTATCGATTTTACTTTGTTATAATCCCCTAATAATGCATGCGCAAATAAAATATAGTTTACGTTTGTCAATCGTAGACCAGCAAATTGATCGGTTGCACATACAAGTAAAACGCCTCCGTATGACTTGAAATCTCTCAAAATTATTGCTCGCTGATTTACGTTTCCTTCTAATATAACTGCCTTTATTTTGCTTTTCGTCAATACAATTTTTATATCCTTCAAAATTTTTTTCCACTGTGCAAATATAACAATTGGTTCTTTAGTTGAAGTTACAACCTGTTTGATAGCGTTTAATTTACTGTTTTCATCTTCACTTATAATTTTGAATGTATCATTCTTATAATTCACATGTCGGCAATTTGGACATGTATGACATGTCGCTAAATGTTTGCATATGCAATTTTCACAAAACAGATGTCCGCACCGTGTAATAATGGAACAAGTATTCTCCATACATATTGGACATATGTCTTTATGATTTATTAATTTATCAAAGTTTTCTTCCATGTACACTTTTCTTCGTTTTGTTTCGTCAACAAGAGTAACTAATTGGGTGATAGAGTTTATTAATGATCTCTGTTCAGCAAGTAACTCTATAGCCTTGTATTGAACTTGACATTTTTTAATCTTTTCGTTTCGAATATTTTCAACGCACCATATGGCTGTTAATACCATGCAAGTTACTAAAATACCCTTTTGTTCACTGAGCAAAGACATTGATGTTTCCTGTATTCGATGCTCTTCTGGTTCTATGATCAAATTTTCAAGTTCTTGCTCGTGACTACAAAACGTAAATCTGTCGTTGAGTGAGGAAAAATTTAAAATCATTTGTTCATCTGTATCTTTTGGCGAGTATCTACTTATTTCTTGTTGCGTTAATTCTACAAGATTCAAGTTATTTGCTGGAATTTTTTTTTTTAAATCAACGGTTCCTCTGACAAATTTCTCCACAAAAGTTTTATAAATATTAGGATGTGATACATTCAAATCTTCCAGCATAAAATTCATTTCATTTAATTCGTCTTTTGTGTTATTTAAGGTTGGTGTGGCCGTCAAACCCCACATAACACTGCAACTAAAGCATTTTAAAATTCTTAAATCTCTTCCTTTAATTTCATGAATTTCATCGACAATAATCCGTTTCCAATGTATAATTTGTAAAATTGGTAGAATTATGTTTGGATTTCTCTTTATTGTATTGAAAAGAGCCCTAGATTTCCGAATATTACCTTTCACATTATCATTTATAACACCTTGTAGCATATCATTATAGACTTTGCAAGACTTTATGAAGGATATTGTTGTCAATACAATATCACAATTCAATAATGATTCTATCGTCAAGTTTTTCATATCACCACCTTTCCATAGCTTTACTACATTACAACTATTTTCATTGTAAAACTTTTCTATCTCAGACAACCATTGATTAGGCAAATTTATAGGCACAATTATCAACGTTGCCTTACTAAAATATTTTTCGTCAAATTTTAAATCCATATTCTGATCGCAAATAAGTTTCAAAGACACTACTGTTTTTCCAGATCCAGTCTCGTCACATAAAAATGCACCCCTGAAATGACAAGTGTTTTTTTCACATTGCTTTGTTATTTTTTCTTTTATCAAATCAATATAATAACCTGTAGTTGATATTTCAACAAATACATCGTAATTAAAAGATGAATCTTGAAATATTTGTTTCTCTGTATTTTTCATATATTGAAGAGAACAGTATTGATGATCCATAAGTAGCATTTCCTCTTTCCATTTCTTATTATCTGAACTTATTTCTTGATTCTCCAAAATTTCAACTTTTTCATGATCACGAATTCTTGTATCATGAGTGTACGAATTTTTCCAAATTTCTTTTATCAACGATATTATGTGATGTTCTCCTAGAATATTATTTTGTTTTACTTGTATACGAAAAATTGCCGGATTTACAGATACTACATAAGTCATTATATGTGATTCATGAACATATACTTCAATTCTAAAAGCTGTACACAATTCAACAACTTCCAAAATACGTGGAATACGTTCCGACCATGTTAAATGTACATGCCTACTCTCGTCTTTTTTAGGAAAATAGACAATTGCATGTTCCGTATTTGCGGAAACTTCTTGTAAATATCCATATTCACTCTCACCATGCGCCAGTCGTGGTGAATATTTCAAAATATGAACCCAATTTGCCATTTTTTATCTGCAAAGAAAAAATGAAATCCGAACTAACACAGCTTAGTCGACGTGCATATTTCATTCACATACACAATTCCTTCTAAATGTTCATTGTGCATACCAAGTGAATAAATTGTCTTGAACACATCTAAACTCCATGTAGAGTTGAAATCGTCAATACTGACCTTTCCACCCAACATTCGAACGGCTATTGAATTTGCAATATGTTCCGCGTTAACTTTCTCAATATTTCTTATTAGCATAACCAATTTATGTTTACACTCTTGTATGCATTTTTGACCGTGTTTTATCGAGTCTAACATTTGTTTAGATCCCGATTTTTCAACTTGAATCATCTTATAGACTATGTGGTTGCAAATATACAATTTCGAAATCTCACAAAATAACCGCGATTCTGCAAAATTAATCAACTTTTTTGCACATGATTCCTTTTTTCTTGAATCAATACAATCCATATTGCCTTCAAGAAGATTGAATACTTTGCACAATTGAAATCTTTTCCAGAGCACGGTATTATTCTGCATATTTCCCAAGTAAATTACATCTACAATTATACTTGAACCAGGAATAGTACCAAAAAAGTGCATGTCATTCTCAAAAGCATAAACAAGAGTACCTATAAAATCTATAGGATGCATACATTTTTGTAAACGTTTCATAGTTTGCAGAGTATTCATACTTTTTCGAATACAATTCAATGTCGTTTTATAATTGATATTCAATTGTCTTTTGCCGAGCATGCTTTTAAAATTGTGCAATGATATATTAACAAGAGACATCAATTTAGATATTTGCTCAGACTTTTCTGGAAATTCTACGGATTCGCTGCACAAATCTTTTATTAATTGAAGATGTTGTAAGTATATGTATGTTAAGCATGGCAAATAAGCATTTTCTGCAAAAGTTTCATTTAATACGAAGTACTCACCTTTTTTAATTGGAAATTGTATTCGAGACCAAGACCATATTTGATAATGAAATATGATATCATTCGCATTCTTTGAATCATGTCTGCTAAAATCAAATGGAAATGGTACAAAAAAAGGAGTTTTAATCGTGTCTTTGTTGTAAGGATAATATCTCCAGCAGAACCCTTTGGGTGCAGCAAATGTAGCGATTGTCGTATTTACATAGTTTAAAGCAAGTTGGATCTCTTTATCATAAATATTAATTTCGTGATTATATACTGATACTAAAACGAATCCATATACATCTTTTCTAAGTTGAAACCTTTCAATTGACTTATTCAATACAGCTGTAGGTTTCAGCGAAGAAAACATTCAATAATTTTTTATTGAGTCAAATTAAAAAAATATAAATGTTACATAGATGATATGGGCTGATGCACAAGAAGAAACTAAAGATGACACCAAAATATGCGTAGATGTTGGAGGTATCCTCTTCTACACATTCGAGAGTACGTTAAGAAAATCACCATATTTTCAAATACATTTAACAAATGAAAAAATACAATCTCAGTACATTTTCATAGACAGAGACGCATTTACCTTCAATTACATATTAACATATTTAAGGACAGGAACTATACTTAATTGTGAAGATAAATTTACACACGATTGTCTAAAAGAAGATGCCAAATTCTTTAAATTAGAAAATATGGAAAAATCACTGCTACACATGAAAATAGAAAAAACGGATGGAAACGATTTAATAAATGAATTAAAACATATACGAATGCTACTAACACAAAAAAATTATACGCCAAGAACAAGATCGCAAGATTGGCATTGAGGATCATCCGAACAAAAACTTTATTTAATTTTTATTCATCATTATTCAATGAGTAAATTGTATCTTTTTCATGTCAAATTAAACAGCTTTGTTGGGAATAGGGTGTTATGTTTCATTCCGGGGATTGTACACTTCTCGAAGTAATGCCGTACCTTATGACGGAAGAGCCAAAGAAGTAATCTATAATTCAAGCTTACATGTGTGACAAGATAGCGGACATATCTTTTTAATTTTAGCTTCATTACAAAGATGTAATTGGAATGCATACACAACACACTGTGGATGCTGATCCACACATTCTCGTATTTTAGTAAAAAGCATTTTTTCTTTAAATAACTTTTCAATTTTTGCACGAGTATTATATGGTTTCAAATCAATTCGCTCTATTATCGATTTTTTATTATATATCACTAAATCAGGATTATGTCCTACTATGAATTTAACCTCAACATCCTCGTATTTATCTACTCCTCCTGCTTCTTTAATAAATTTTTTTAATTCAGGATATCTATTTAACTGTCATCCTGAACACGTTTCTATGACAGCGTGTATATCTAATGCAAGTGCTGATTCTATATTTGAATATGTATTTGTAAATAAGGCAAACAAAATTAGATAAGTATTTTGCATTTAATCATTGTAATATTTTTCTGGTGTAAAATCCGCATTCCTCCAAATGTGACTAAATATATTGGTTATCTCTTTAGTGGCGGCGCGAAGGGTCGTATACGACCCTTCGGACACCGTTGCCTAAAGGATACGGATCGCGGGTGGTATTTGCCGACCCCGAGTTA
>MDSX01081827.1_pt1 | contig 24618 bp, 27 predicted proteins | sample 811141 | NCBI WGS metagenome assembly MDSX01 (sample SAMN05326642, study PRJNA326480) | marine metagenome | isolation source: seawater | place: Atlantic Ocean: South East | collected 2010
GGTTTCATTTTAAGATCGAATTTCTGTTTTTGTAACTGCTTCGCAGTGGACACAACTGGCGCGGCGCCTTGAAATTTTTGATAACCTCGTCCCATGGAATCAACCGTGGCGTGCCCCATGCTGGATATACCTCTACCAACCGCGGCGCCACCTTTCTTGAGACCACCACCGGCTTTCGCTGAAGCGGATCGCATGGTCTTAAACATTTTATATTATATTTGGAGAAAATTAATATCAGTACATAACAAATGGAGACTAGGCAGAAACTTATACTGACCATTCTGTTAGTGTGTTGTCTTGGATCTATAGGCACTGTGATAATAGTCACAACTGGTTTAGCCGAAGCTAAGCGTTCTGGTGCAATCGAAGGCACGGAAGAGTTTTATGCAAAAAAGTTTGATCTTGGCGAATTGAAAAAAATTCTCATTGATGCCGTCGCCGCAGACACAGTCGTGACACCGCCAGAAAAAACTGCGGGTGATTTTTTAGATATAGATGAGTATATAGAATATAAAATACAGCGGTCATCTGGCAAAAAGGCGAGAGAAGAGATAGTCGCTCGGTCTCAGCCTCACATAGACAAGTTAAAACGATGGTGTGCAAAAAACTACGACGCACTCGAGAGATTTAAAAAATCGGAAACGATAGTAGTTCAATATTTGGATGGTACACAGCGAAATCCATTGCAATTTTATGCGAGATACATGGATAATGTATCTGATGAGGGCAAACAGCTACTTAAAAAAGTGTGCAAGAAGTAGATGCATGTAGTACAATCGATATACATCATATTAATGCTCCTGTCTTATGTGTTTCAGAAGACAGGAAGATTAACGTTCGAAGAAAAGTGTAAACTATTAGAATTCACAGGTATGATAGTCAGGGAAACTTCTTTTCCTCCTCCCGCTCTTTATAAATCCGGTACAGGGTGTATAAACCTATCGACGCACCAAGAAGAGAATACATCGAATAATAGTTTGAACCCTTCCTGTATTGATACAATGACCACAAAAGACCAGCTAAAACTCCTACTGTGATGTATTGTGGGTCAAGGTCAGATAAATCCTTTCTCTTATAGGCTTCGTTTATTTCGTACATAATCTGATACATCCCCAGAGACATAGCAGCTACGAACAGGCAATTGTCTGTATCCATTACAAGTATTAAAGAAATTAATTCTATATTAAGTATATAATGAGCACCCCAGAAAACGTCCTCGCTGGATATGATGACACATCGAAACAGAGTCAACTCGTGATTCAACGCGTGAAGACCCTCGCCAACCGATACAAGAGAACTGGTATCAACAAAGAAAACATCTGTGGTATCGTGTCTACACTCATGATGGAAGTCAACAATATTAAGACACTCAGTGGACCAGACAAAAAGGAACTCGTGATTGACCTTATTTATTCCATCATAGAAGAAATCGATGAAGGTGAAGAAGATTCTGAAATCGAGATCGTTCTCAAGAAGATGGTTCCGCCAATGATCGATAGCTTCTCGGTGATGCTAAAGGTAACTAAAGGTTGTGGTTGTTTTGGTAAATAGATGAAGTTTCCGTCTTTAGAAACTATGGTAATGTACGGTATATATACAATACGGGATCTTGTTCTGTATTCAGAAAATAAGCTTGTACAAAGGAACATACGAGTACTTAATGAGTGTGACACATGTTCGTTTGTATTCGAAGGTCATGTATGTGACAATTGTAACTGTATTAAAAAAGAAAGTCGAATGATACTCAGATAAAAATGCCGAGATATCCGACTGTCACGACGTACACGACGCGCCATTTTCGTTCATTTCGAAAGTGATTGCATATGTTGCGCCGAGCGAAAAATGATAAAAGCGCTCAAACACGAATGTTTGAAACAGGGAAACCGAATACATAAATTTACTGCATGGGTAAGACGAAAGTTTGGAACGCTCGTCATTCAGAGAGACACGAGTTACGGGGATGGAACTTCTATGCCGTGTGTTTTGTGTAGAAAGGTGATAGAAAAACACGGGTTGCGTTGGAGAGCCTATGATGGGGATAGATGGATAGATAGTTTACATTCTAGTCACATACCCAACTCAAAACCAACGAATAAACAGCGCCGTCTTTTACGATTTGGGCTTAATGATGAGTCCGAGTGCTGACTCAAGATTGTTCTCATTTCTCTTTAGAGGCTTTTCTCGTTTGAGTTTCAAAGTCTCATTTTTACCGGTAGAACTGTTTATTTCATCCATCTTTTTCGTGTTTGAAATAATCGGTATAACTCGGTCTTCCAGGGGTTTGGAGTTTATCTCCTTAGGTTTCTCTTTGTCTACGATGCTATTGCTTCTAAATTCTTCTATGGTAAGGTTGCCACCAAACACATCTAATTGTTCTCTCAATGGCGCGATTGTGATAGATCCAAGTTTGTTGTACAATTTTTTGCGCATGATGATTATGTTACTACATATGATACCACCTCTCGTAATACCATACTTGTCTATGGCATACCGTTTCATGCAACTCCACGAACAAAATCCACCGCATGTATGAAATTTATTCCTTAGTTCGTCATATTTATATGGCAATTTAAGTATCTCACCTTCAAATGGATGACAGCACCACCAACACCACATAGTTTAGGACTATGTGATTATCTTTAAGTGTTATTTTTTTCTCAGTAAACCACAAACATGGGAGGTGGTGGAAGTTCCACTATAAACCAGGAGATGAATATGTCCATGGTGAATGACATATTGTATGAATCTGTGACAAATAACGAAAGCTATACCCAAAATGAAATGAGAAATGAACAGGTCCTAAATCTTAAAATAGGAAGAAACGTTGGGTGTAACATAGAGACGGACCAGACCATTAATTCAACTTTCATGGCAACGACAGAACAGATATCAAATAGTTTTCAGAACGTGGCGAATGATCTCGTGAGTAGCCTACAGGCGGGGGCCAGTTCGGCATTGGACAAACAAACACAAGCGGGTAATCTTCAATTCGGTGATAAACAAAATGTAAATCAAAATATTAATACTGAAATTGAAAATATAGTTAAGACCCAACTGGAAACGAATAACCTCACCGAGACCATTAACAAAGCCGTAAACGTTCAAGAAGGAAACATCGAGATAGGTGAAACCATATGTTTGGATGGTGAGCAATTGTCGTTCAGACAAAACATATCCGCTGATCTCGCGGCGCAAGCGGTGACAAAGAACATTCTTACGGCTGTGACGAAGAATTCAGTCGTCCAAGATACCATAGCCAAAATTGACGCAGAAGCGAAATCTAAGGCTGGGGGTGCCGCCGAAGTCGTTGACTCGGTCGGTAATGCGGCTTCGAACGTGATTGGTGCGGTGACCGGACCAATGAAATACGGAATAATGGCCGTCGCTGGAATATGTTGTCTATTGGTAGTCGCCATGATAGTCATGGGTCTGTCTCCAGCGGGTCAATCTAAAATGAAAAACATGAATATGAGAGGTATGAAGATGCCCGGTAGATTGCCTGGTATGAAGCGCTAAATTACATTTTTGTTCTCTGTGGTGTACTGTGACCACTAAAAACAAAAATACATTTACAAAGATTCGAGGTGTTTGATGAGGGCATCGCGTTTGTTCGCCTCCGCAAGTGGGATAATTCTGGCGAGCTTCTCTTCGTCATCGGTGAGTTCTTTAGCCATACCATACACTATGTATGGGTTAATGAACTTCTTTGGGTCGGCATCTCTCACATAGGCAACCGCCTTGGAATCACCCTTAAGGTTTTCTCGCATCCTGATGGATGCAAGCCACACGGCCAATGCGAGGATGGATACAATCAAAAGGACTGTGTTTATGTTCGCGTTCTTCATTATAATACATAAAGAAATAATTTTTCTTTAAATCAATGATAGTGAGCATAGACGTAGGCATACGTAACTTAGCAATATGTCGTTTTGATGATTCATGTAATTTGGTGATGAACTGGGATGTATCGGGTGTTCCACCTGAGTCAAAAGATGGATTATTCGTATCTATGCGAAACCATCTCGATGAAAAACCTTGGGTATTGGACACGGATACGATTCTCATAGAAAAACAGCCAGACCGCAATAAGAAGATGAAAATGGTAGAAAATTTCTTACACGCGTACTTTGTAATAAAAGCACCTAAGTCCGAAACTATTATTTATGACGCAAAGTTTAAAATACCGGATGTGTGTGGGCCAGGTAAAGCACAGTATCTTAAACGTAAAAAGGTATCTATTGAACGTTGTGAAGCGTTTTTGAATGATAATCCTATAAATGAACACTGGTTACCTATATTTAAAGAATCAAAGAAAAAAGATGATCTCGCGGACACGGTAATGCAAGCCATCAGTTTCACGAAGCGCACGGAACCACTCAAGAAGACCGTAAAGAAAAAGGTCATTCCAAGAAGACCAAATCAAAATCAAAAGGAAACGAGATACTCAAAATCAAATTTAGCTTGGATATACCTTAATAAATTGGATTGCGAATGCCTCGAAAAGAATAAGCGGTTCATGAAGGACCTCAGAAGATACTATAAGGGGATAGATGATATGAAGAATGACCTAGATGAAAAATATCTTAAATAAAGTATGCTTAGATATGCGGCAACATTCAAAGAGCTTCCACGAATGATGGAACTTATACACAGAAGAGGTGAGAAGGTAATAGTCGATTACGCGAAAGAAAATTGTAAATTATCGGAAGCTTATGAAATAGCAGAGACGACGAAGAGACTGATCACATCGGTTCCAATAGGTTCAATGTGTGCCATAAAACTTACAAGCTTTGGTTCGAGGGAAAATGAATCGGAAGCCAGAGATTACGCACATTCTATCATAAAACACGCCAAATCCAGGGGTGTAAAGATATGTATAGATGCCGAAGATGTCTTGTATCCAGAGATATGTTATACCATGATGGCCGAACATAACACGAAATACGAAGTTAACGTATATAAAACATATCAAATGTATCGCAAATTTGGAGTTGCGGAATTATCGAAAGATATAGAAAATGCGCATTTGGATGGATTTAAATTAGGTTTAAAACTCGTAAGAGGTGCGTATCTAAAAAGACAACCCGGTTTACTTGATAAGAAATCGAGTGTAGATAGACAATACTCACAAGGTATGACATATTCACTCACGTGCCCAAACGCCCACACAATGTTAGCGACGCACAACGAAAAATCTCTCATATACGCAAAAAGATTTGACAGGGAACAATACGTGACAGCACAACTTTTAGGATTGGGCAAAAATATAGGTATCGATTACAGGTACATACCAGTTGGTACTCTAATGGAACTTACCCCTTATCTATTGAGACGCCTCAAAGAGAGAATGTCATGGGATTAAATACCTAAGTTAGATAATCCATGTTATATATTACACATAATCATGGAGCAAATCAATAATTTACTGGTCAAAAACTTAGAGTGTGTATTCCCATGGGATAATTTTTCAAATGACTCTAATACCCAATGCGATGAACGAAACTATATTAAACTTATTTCAGGCGTCATTCAAAAAATGGGTGGTAAGATCGGTTCTTTCGCACCATCTCAACAACCCAAAGATATTCGGAATGTCATATTTGCGAGCGCACCACATCCATTTACGTATGAATGTAAAAAAAGTAAAGGTGCTTTCATATTAAACGACACGGTACCTGATACTGATGATAATTACTATTATATTTTCATCAATACAAAAAATAAAAAGATTTCTATTAAACACTGCAGTGACCTGATTAGTAGAAAAAATGTATCAAGTGATTGTATCGCCAAAGATAAATTAAAAACACTATATGAAGATACAATGAAACAGATAGAAAACGCGGTCATAGATGGTCATATTTCATACCATGAATATGGACAGTTATTCAAACGAACTGTGACATTTCCAAATGGTATGAAATCAAGACCAAGACCGAACTGGTCAATTAAAATGTGAGGCGTCTTGCGATGTCTTCTACTAATTTTGGAGGAATTGAATTTCCAATTTGAACGATCTGTTCTTTGTGGCTTCCAGCCATTTTATAGTCCGGTGGGAACCCTTGTATTTGTTGTAATTCATTTATAGTATATGGTCTCAGATAAAATTCATCACCCTTCTTTAGAGCAACATATAATCTAGGTTGATGATCATAGGTACATATGATAGTTTTGCTTGGCTTGGTGATATCTACAATTTCACAGTGAATCGGTGATATCCTCTTACCAAACGAAAACTGATATTCACTCACACGTTTGTCTTTCCAAAAAACACCGCGAGATTTTTCATGTAAAATGAGATATGGGTGCACTTTACCACTCGGTTCGCCTTCGCCACGTAATATACTTTCTTCGGCAACACCCGCCTCTTCAATAAGCTCTTTTGGAACTTTCAATGTCCCTTCCATATCAAATTTGAGAATGTTTCTTAGATTGGAGTAATGGTCAGAAGGTTCTGGGAACTCAAATGTAAAATCTGAATCCCTTGATCCCACAATAAAAAGGCGTTCCCTCTTTTGTGGAACCCCGTGTTCATGTGCCTTCAAAACTTTATAATGGCACGTGTAACCCACATCATTAAACGCCTTAACGATAACATCTATGAAATTTTCTCCATTCGCGGTCTTTCTTGTCAATAACCCTTTCACGTTTTCACCAATAATATACTTTGGTTTTATGATACGAGTGGCTCTCACGAATTGGAGATACAATTGACCCCTGGTATCATTTGGATCTTTCTTGCCGGCATTTGAAAAACTTTGACAGGGAAACCCACCAAATATAATATCAATTTTACCAGCTAAATTTTGAAAATCTTCATCTGAAATCTTATTTATATCACCACCAACCAACTTCGAATGTTCAAAATTTAGTTCGTGTGTTTCTTGAAACCTGGTCTTTATTTCAGAATATGCTATGACATCTATACCAGCATTTGTCATACCAAGCGTGTCACCGCCACATCCCGAAAATAGTGAAAGTGCGGTAGGTTTAGACATATACATTTCATGTACCATATTTTTTAAACTGATTTAAGAAAATGAGGGGAAATAAAATTATAAAATGCAAAAAGATGTCTTGGATCACGGATTTGTTAGGCTCGTTGACCACATGCCTTCAAAAGACTTGGATGCGGCCATCGTACAATCCGCGAGAGTCTCGTATGGAGATGGGACTAAATCCTCAAGAGGAGACCGGGGACTTATTCGATATCTCCTTAGACACTGGCACACCACGCCTTTCGAAATGGTCGAGTTTAAATTCCACATCAAAATGCCAATCTATATCGCTCGACAGCACATGCGTCACCGCATGGCCAGTATCAACGAGCTCTCCGCCCGATACTCCGTCGTACCGAAACAGTACTACGAACCAGACGTTTTACGCGGGCAATCCAAAGTGAATAACCAAGGTTCAGAAGGTGTGGTCGATGTAGGCGAAGAATTAGGTGGAAAAGTAACGAATCAATTGAGCGAATCATTTGAACTCTACCAGGACCTCCTCGATCGAGGTGCCTGTCGAGAACAGGCCAGAGGTAACCTTCCGCAATCGACATACACGGAATTCTATTGGAAGATTAACCTTCATAATCTCATGCATTATTTACACCTTCGTATGGATGAACACGCACAGATGGAGATTCGTCGTTACGCGAATGCCATATACGAACTCGTTCAGCCTCTCGTTCCCGTGACGATGGAGGCATTCAAGGATTTCCGAATCAATGCGATGCATTTAACTGGTCCGGAGATCGAATCCATCGCGTCTGGTAAGCGAATAGATTCACCCGGTGAACGTAGAGAGTTTGAAGAAAAACTCAAGCGACTCAATATTAATTTGTAATGAAATAGTAAGATGGTATCAAACAACGAAGCCGCCAACGCATTGGTGAAATTGAAAACATCCAAAAAGCCAAAGGCAAAGCCAGGGCCGAAGCCAAAGACACCGTCAGCAAATAAACCAAACAGTATGAATAAAATTGCGACTGCTTTAATAGCAAATAGATCGAACAAACCAAAAAATAACAACAAGAAAAAGGCCGCGAGAAACTTCTTACAATCGGTGTTTACACCCAGAAAAAATGTTAAGAAATAATAAATGTTCAGTGTGTGTCAAACCCAAATAATAGCGTCTCAAAAGAAGCTCAAGAAATTCGGTAAGAAAATGCGAAAGCAGCGTGAGAGAGATCTCAATAACATGAAGAATAGACTTTCAGAAATTGCGGACAGTGAGAAGAAACGTTCTCAGGAAATTTTTGAAAGTCATCAGGAATTCTTCCAGACAGCGAAGACTGAACAACCAAAGGTTGAAATAGTCGAACGCTCTATAGACTTCTACGAGAAGTAAATACAAACCAAAGAGTTAGTACAGAAAAAAAGATAAACGAATAATGCCTTCCATAGTCAAGCATATTACCCGCACACAAAGCACACAACACACTGTATTGTGCGTATCTGACCTCCCTCCTCGTCTTTTTTAACGATCTTTTCATGGATGCTCTAGATTGTTCCAAACCTAGAACAGCCATATTTATATTACGTATCCTAGAAGGCATCTCCATTGACGTAGATAACATGTCCTTCACATCTATCGCCTCGGCCACTTGGTCCTTCAATAGGGGTTCTAAGTACTCATAATAATTAAATTTATCATCTAATTTTACACATGTACCTTCTATAGTAGAGAAGGCTTTAGCCAAATAGATAAACGACGTTGGTATTATGAACGGTTTCTCTATAGCAAGTGACATGAGTATCTCATCGTTCATGATTTCATCTCGAAGGTTATTTCCATCGAGGGTTTCGAGGTAATTGAGCGTGGTTTTGAAGAATATCTCGATGTCACCCGTATCACTCGTCGTGGGAACTATCACCTTCAATTTTACGAGTGTGTCGACTATACCTTTGGTGTCGCGGTTTATTATGTACGAAAACATCTCCTTAAACCCATCCTTCAATTCATCGGATATATCTATCACGAGACCAAAGTCGTAAAAGACAAGTTTTCCATTCTTTGAAAATCCCAAATTTCCCGGATGAGGATCTGCGTGAAATATACCCCTGTCCATGGTTTGAATGATGTATGAGCTTATGAGAGCCTCGCACACCTTTTTACGATTCACCTTTTTACTTGAAATTTCCGCGAGTTTTTCAGATTCAACCATCTCCATGACTATCATATCATCCGTACAATAATCATCGTACACTTTTGGTATCTTGACCCAATCGACCCCTTTAAACGCAGCTCGCATTTTATATGCGTTCTCTCTTTCTTTCGCATAGTCGGTCTCGGAAAGTAAATATTCAATGGATTCGTTTAAAACGTATCCCGACGAAGTGCCGGTATCGACTCCAATTTTTTCTAAAAACGTAACAATATCTATTATATTATCTGTATCGTACTTCATAATATTATAGATATCCGGACGTTTGAGTTTAACAACTACATCTCGTCCATCTGTGAGTCTCGCCCTGTGAACCTGACCTATACTGGCCGATTTAAAAGGTATGCGATCAAAGTATGAAAAATCTGGTATTTTCCGTAATATATTATCTACATATTCCCCTTTTATTGGTGGTACATCATCTTGTAAAGATTCGAGTTGTTGAGTAAATTCCGGGGGGTATAAATCGGGGCGCGTCGATACAATTTGTCCTAGTTTTACAAAAGTTGGACCCAACTCTACGAGTTGATCCTTGGTCCAAGCACCGAGTTTGGCTTGATCCTTTTGGATGTATTTTCTCCATAGAAATTCCCCCGCGAATTTCCAGGTTTTTATTCGTTGTTTACGTTTGTTATTTGATAATGACGGTAAATTTCTATTATGATTACAACGCAACGTCGACATCCTTAGATTATCTGGACATTTTATTCTTTAAACATTCTTTCCATATATCTCACTTGCCGATGGCCCACGTCTAATTGTTATGGGTGTGATCTCCCTTCTTCGAACGGTTTGTTTTGTCATTGGGTCTACGAATAAAATTGAATTGCCGTGACGCTTAAGAACATCGTGTATAGCGGAACGAGACAAATTCCTAAATGATTGCAGGGAGTAAATGGATTTATTTATTTTTATAGCTCTATTCCCACTATTTATGTTGTTTAATGTTATGGCGTCTTTTGGTAGATCATTAACGTAATGATTCACGAACTCATGACGATTTAAGGATTTATTATTGGCACCTTTATGCACATTTTTAACCGATGGATGCGCTCTGTACCGTGATGACTCCGTCGTAAACTTGTGTATTGGAAGGCTTGGGTATTTGCGAAAAAGTTTTCTCTCTAATTTGTACAATTTTTTACCCGTGGGTTCCAAGGCCGAATGGTGAGATCTCGTTGCTGGCTTTGAGTTTACAATCGCTCGAAATCGCCTCGCTTCATAGCGAAATCGCTGGGCAAGATAACTGTATAATACTTTGTATGCACGATCTTCTTTATTATAATTATCTAATTTATTCAGTGCATTTGAAATAGCATTTATTTGACTATTCACCTCTCTGATATTTAGAGGTGGCATCCTTAGATTATCTGGACATTTTATTCGTGAAAGACATCGGTACGCCTTCCGGTGTGTAATGTCTGGTGACGTACGTCATATGGTTTGGGTCCCACACGGTTCTTACGAACACCTTTGGTTTACTCTGTTTCAAGGTGCGTTCGATCATGTCTTCTTTGCTTCCAATCACCCGCCCCTTGTGACCCGGGACAGCCGTTTTAAGCGCTTGTGCTAGAATTGGATTCATCTATACATGTTTCGTGGAAAATCTTTAATTCGGATTAAAATCAAAAATAAAAAAATATTTTTTTTTCACTTTCTTTTAAAAGAAAAAAGTTTCGAAAAAAAAAATAAAAATTTTTAAACTTTCTTTTAAAAGAAAAAAGTGTAAAAAATAAAAATAATTTTTTTGGTACCCTATTATAAATGCGAGTCCACATCGTGGGTGCCGGACCCACAGGCATGTCTGTCGCGTGGGAACTTCTCAGGTCCACGGATCATGAGGTCATCGTATACGACCGCAAACCATCAGCGGGTGGTTCGTGGTGGGAACCAGAAACAGAGACCCGTGATTTACACGCACACAGAATCGTGTTTGATAACGCCTTCGTAAACACCGATAGTCTCTTCAGGGAAATGGGAATCGAATGGGACGACATGTTTCAGCCCGCGAAGACGGATGTTTACAAAACCATATTTAAAAGTCTCGGTATACAAGATTATCTCACACTCACAGCACTCGCGGGTAAAGTCCTCGCGAGACAATCCAAATACAAATCCATATCACTTAAAGACGCTATTGGGTCACTCACGGAATCGGGTGAACGACTCATACGTACTATTACATTTATCATGGACGGTGTTGACTGGGAAACCATGTCGGCATACGAGTTCGTGAATAATTTCGACCATGTGGGACTCTCTAAACAATACACTCAACGTGTTTCCGGTAAAGTCATGTGTGACGCCATGCAGACCGCACTCTTAGAAAATGGTGCCATGTTTATGTTTAATACCCACCTAGAAGACGTGAATTATCTCGAAGATGGGTACGAGGCGACTTTCGCTGATGGTGTAAAAATAAACGATGGTCTCCTCGTGATATGCGTGGATAACAGTAAAGCACTCGAACTCGTGGGTGACAATTGGGGTGAAGATGTATCCAAAAAAATAGGTCCGAGTACATACGGGTGTATAAACGTGTTACTCGACTACGACGAACCAGTCACATTACCATCCGACCTCGAATTTGGTATGAACACAGAACTCCGATTACAACCAGTGGTCTTATCCGACGGAAAGACCGTCTCGTGTGTCATATGTGAGCTCACGGAAGACGTGTTAACTACACATCCAGATATACTTAAACCCGAGGTGATTCGTCAACTCAATATTCCAGAACCTAAGAATGTACGCATAGGATGGGGTGCTGATTGGAAAGATGGAAGATGGGTATTCGAACAATCATCGGGTGTTTTGAGTCTTCACGGACAAGTCCCTTTCTTCGGTCAAAATAAACACGTGGCTTTGTGTGGTATGATGTCTCCTAGAAATACACCTTACTCGAGCATAGAAGCATCCATAGAAGTGAGTCGTACTTTTTGTAAACAGGAATTCAATACCAGAGGCCCTTTACAACCTATACGAGTCACACTCGTGCTATTCGTACTTATAGCTTTAATTCTAATCACCATATATACTAGAAAATCATGATTCCCATGGAATGTGAAGTATACGAACCCATGTATGAATATAACGACAAACGATACATACGCATAACCGTCAACGACAGGACCCGTGATTACATACACGGACTTCAGGAATCAAAATCAAGATTTATCATGAATAGACAAAACATGGATGACCCACTCCAAGGAAATGTTTTGACCATAAAAGTACCATACAGATACAGACGTGTGATGTGTACCGTCGAAGGTGACACACCCGTACAATCTCTAGCTAAGGGTGACTTAGTCAAAATAATAGCAAATTTTAGTGGCGCTTGGAATGTCGCCAATCACAGTGGATACGCATGGGTAATTAAGCAGATTCAGACTCCTTCTCTTCCTCCTCCTCCTTCTTCTCTGGAATCTCAATTTCCTTGAGACCGTTTTCTTGGAAACCCAAGAAAACACGGAGACTTCCTTGAAGTCTATGAAGCTCTTGATACGTAGCTTCGATGGCTTCTTGGATCTTCTTGATGTTCTCTTCAACGTTCACGGATGGCATGATTATGTACTCTATTAAAGTTTCCAATCTTTAATACAGTAGAATGCTCACGAGAAGTGGATACATAGTGAACAATCCACCTCCTGAATTAAAAAAGGAGCTGACGGTAAGAGCCATAGTCAATGACGACTTCGGGTTCCCCCCACCGCCTTTTAAGGTATTTAGACCAACTAAGAATGGAATCTGCGTTCCAAGATACTATGGAATTAGTAAACTGGGAGAGCCAACGGAAGATAAGAGACCTGAACCCACACGAACTCGTGTCAAATTTCATGGAACCTTGCGAGACGCCACCCATCAGAACGCCGCACTTGCTGCGGCTATTGACGCAGGTCACGGGGTCCTCAGCTTACCGTGCGGCTTCGGGAAAACCACCGTTTCATTGGCGATAGCGTGTAAACTGGGATACAGAACCATGATCATCGTACACAAGGAATTCCTCGCAAATCAATGGGAAGAGCGAATCAAACAGTTTTGTCCGGGCGCTACAATCGGACGAGTTCAACAAAACAAAAAGGATGTTGAGTGTGATTTCGTCATCGCCATGCTACAATCACTTTCTCTCAAAGAGTACACATTCGGTGATTTTGATAGCATAGGAACACTCATAGTAGACGAAGCCCATCACATATGCGCAAAGGTGTTTAGTCAATCCCTGTTTAAAATGTGCCCAAAACACATATTTGGTCTGTCTGCGACCCCAAATAGAAAAGATGGGCTTACGAAGGTCCTTCACTGGTTCATGGGACCAACGTTTTTTGCTGTAGAACGAGAAAACCAACAAGACGTGGAGGTATTTCCCATCGAATTTGAGTGTCAGAGATTCAGGGATCCACCGCCATGTACGAGATTCGGTAAGCTGTCCCTGTCCACGATGATTACGGAACTCACGGAGAATAGGGAACGAAACTCCATGCTCGTGGGATTGATTAGTCGTATCGCGAAATCCACGAGACAAATCCTCGTGTTAAGTGATAGACGCCAACACTGCATGATGCTTCATCAATGTTTCCCAAAAAGGTCAGGTCTCTACATGGGTGGTATGAAAGAAGCCGATCTCGCTGAATCGAGTACAAAAAAGATAATTTTTGCCACTTTTAGCCAAGCGCACGAGGGTTTGGATATACCTTCTCTGGACACGGTCATTCTTGCGACACCTAAATCAGATATCGTCCAATCAATAGGTCGCATCATGAGGGAAACAAAAGGTAAGAAGAATAACCCTAACATATACGACATATTTGACCAATGGTCTGTGTGTCACGCCATGTATAATAAACGACTCCGTGTATACAAACAGGGTGGTTTCAAGATGCCGAAGATGAAAGAAGAAGAACTTGACGTTTTTTCGCTTGGAAAATGCATGATAAATTTGTAGTGTAATATCAGAATGTCACGCGATAAGAGGAGATATCATGAACGTCTAAGTGATTTACAATATCGTAATTTGACGTTAGATGACGTGACACAAGCCGGTAACCTAACAACCAGAGGCGCATATTTTGATGGAGACTTGGAAGCGACTGGATACGTGAAGGGCGACGGAATACACCTTACCAATTTACCATCCGTGACAGCTGTGACTGGTTTAACGCTCGACGATGTTGTAACAAATGGTAACGTGTGTACAGTGAGTGGAGCTAAATTTAATGGAGACTTAGAAGCGTCTGGATTCGTAAAAGGCGACGGGTCTCTACTCACAAATCTAGGATACATGACATCAACGGGTCTCGATGATGCAACTGCACAGGGTAGTTCAACAAATCGTAAAATTAGTTTTACAAACGCCGTGACTTCGCTCGAAACGTCTGGAAATGTACTCGTATCCGGAAATGTGACGTGTTCCCAACCACTCAAAGGAAATGGTGAATTTTTAACGGGTGTGGCCAATAGTTACAATTTATCCCTAGTAAATACGTCCGTAACGTCCGTCGAAGGTAAGAAAATAATAACAAATACGTCGAGTCTAACAAATGTAACTCAAGGTGATATACTCATATCGACGGTAAACGGTACACTCGGTAAATTACCCATAGGCGCAAATGGAAAGGTATTATATTCAAATCCCACGTCCTTACAACCCGAATGGAAAACATTCACGGACATATTTAACGTATCTAGTAGAACATCAACACTCGAATCTAAAGCTATATTTGCGGGTACACCCAATTTATCGTCTCTCACCACGGGTGATATATTATATGGATACGCGAATAACGATATAAGAAGATTATCAAGAGTAACGACCGCACCTAATACATTTCTAACTAATGGTGATTATGGTACCGGGTATGGACGGTTATTACGCATGGATGAATGGGGTAAAAATGTCATGTGGTTACACCCGAGTAACTACACACAAAACTCTGGTAATTACCCACTATTCTCAAGCGGTACATCTGGTACATTGAATTATATTACAATGATAATCAGAACAGATAAAATACTTCGTTATATTAACTCTAATCGAATACCTATAGGAGCAGGTGGACCTCCATCTGACCTTTTATTTAGTTTACGTTTTAGCGATAGTATGTTCTATTCAGAAAATGGTCGTTCATATTCTGGAACTGGTAGTACAAAACATCCATCCGGTATAAAATGGAAATTATATACACAGGGTGACCTATATGCAAATTATATACATGGTGATGGAAGTAAGATAATATTTCCACCACCTACAGGCTCGATACCAGGTAATTTTGGTGCTACATTTAGTGGGCGTGGTGGTATTGGTGGTGGTGGTCCACCCCCTCTAGGAAAAGCCGGACAATTGCTTGTGTTTAGTGATAAACGTCGTAAATCTAAAATAAAAGCCATGTCTAAATCACTCGACACATTATCTAAATTGGTACCAAAATTATATGAAAAAGAAGGAAAACGCGAATCTGGGTTCATAGCACAAGAGATGTATTACGACGCCCGTGAAATGCGCCACATCGTATGGCCAGACCGAGATGCATCCCCGAACGATGATGCACCCGAACCCGATTATTCAGATTGGGGTAGACGCATGGCATGTTTAAGGTATCTCCATTTCATAGCATACGTTGTAAAATCCATACAGGAACTCAGGGTGCGCATAGAAAAATTAAAAAATAATAAACAGTAATTTTAGAATGTCGTGTTCATCGAAGGGTCGTTCGTATAGGAAATTATATGATACTATCCCGATTCCACCAGCAACTCTCGGGAGTGTGGTAAATGAAAGTAATACGGCGACGATAGGTGCGAAATTTGGTGGTGACTTAGAAGCGACTGGATTCGTAAAAGGTAATGGGTCTCTACTCACGAATCTACCAGCTGCGCCGATAGTTACATTAACCTCCGTGTGTGCCAACAATAAAAACGTAGCGACAGTAGGTGCGGTTTTTCAGGGAGACTTAGAAGCGGCTGGATTCGTAAAGGGTGATGGGTCTCAACTCACGAATTTACCCATACCAAATCTACAAGCCGTAACTTCGGTAAATTCTAGTACACCCGATAAGGTTTCGTTTCAAAATTTAGTCACATCGTTAGAAACGAGTGGGAATGTACTAGTAACGGGAAATGTTACTGCGTCCAAATTTTATGGTAGTGGTAGTGAACTCACATCGATCGCCAGTCAAACTGATTTAAATGATAATTCATCAAGGATAAGTACACTTGGAGGAAAACCCATAATCACGAATACGTCTGGAATTACAACTAATTTTACAAAGGGTGATATATTATATGCGTCCGCAAACAGTACACTCTCAAAACGTGGTATAAGCTCTACGGCGGGTCAGGTATTAACGGTGAACTCTGGCGTACCCGTATGGAGTTCCGCACCGGGTATATCCTCGCTTAACACTAGCATAACGGGTCTAGAAACTGATATCATGATCACATCAACAAGTGGGATCACGGGGTTCACACAGGGTGATATATTATATGCGTCTGGGAACAACACACTCACGCGTTTACCAAAGGGTAACGCGGGACAATTTTTAACCATACATAGCTCTTCTGGTATACCTACATGGACCAATGGACCAAGTGCATCTACAAGTTTTATTACAGAATCTTATACATCCAGTACAATCGGGAGAATTGGATTTCATAATACGAATCCGCTACACGCTATTTCATTTGGTACCAGTTATTATGATGAAGACATAGACAATACATCCGCAAATTTAGTTATAAGTGGTAATGTGTATGCCGAATATTACTACGGTGATGGTTCAGGTCTCACAAACCTCAATTTGTCTCCGACATCCGATGCGAGAGCTAAATCAAACTCAGAGATCATAGTCAATTCACTCGACACACTTTCTAAACTCAATCCAGTCATGTATGTCAAAGACGGTCTAGAAGAATCTGGTTTCATAGCACAAGACATCTATTACGATGCCCCCGAATTGAGACACCTCGTCGAACTCGGTAAAGATGCAAAACCAAATGAAACAAAGAATGAACCCAATTACGAAGATTGGGGTGAAGAACACGCAAAACTCGATTACGTGGGTCTCATCGCATACACGGTCGCGGCTATAAATGAACTACGAGAAATGGTCGATGAACTTGAAAACGCTTAAATTAATCTGTTTTTACCAGTCACATGATATGCGAATGGTAAAAATAGTTCGTTTACTTTTTAACAGAATCCATCGCGGCGAGTGCGACCACACCCGCGATAAAGAACAAAACGACGTAATTCGTTTCTGTGTCCTCTCTCCTTTTATCCGCCTCGGGTTTCTGGGGAGGCCCGCGTACCCGGGGAGGAAGCCGCACTGGTGGCTCTTCCTCGATGGGGCAGTACCCTATCATTTATACTATATCTACAAATTTATTTCGACGGACTTCTTCTTACGACCACGTTTACCCTTCGTGGTAGACACCTTCACCTCCTTCACATCACTATCTTCTTCGACGTCTTCTGGTGCATCGACAATATCGGAGATCGCATCATCGTCATCGTCTGGGTCAATGTTTGGAATTGGCTGTGGTGCGGTAGTCGACATGGGAGGAACCGGAGGCATCATGATATTGCCCATCAAGCTCGAAATGTCAACCCCAGGTCCCTTCATTTCATATCTTTCCTCACCCGCCTGTTCACCAGCTGGAGTCTCCGTGTTTCTAGGTGTCGTGTTCTTCACGGCGTCAACCATGTTTTGCACAAGTCCTGGATTTTGCTTCAAAATATCATTCATATTAGGCATCACAGATTTGAACATACTGTTCGTCAAGTGGAACATCATCGCAGAACCACCAAGCATCATAATGAGTTTTATTTCTGGGGCAACCGCAACCTTAGACCTATACTTAACGTAAAGTTCCTCGAACACTTCATCGTAATCATCCACCGATTCCATCACATTCTCCGACCATCCATCGAGCTGGATTTCGAATGGATTATATTTCTTGTTAAGGAACTCTAATCCTGTACAACACGCAATAAGCATTCTACGAGAGAATTTAATAGACTTCTCAACATCTATACTATAGGTAATTCTCCTCACCTCCGTTCGTAAATCGTCAATGCCAGAATATGCGTTAAGTCTTTTGTTTACAGTGAATCCCTTCTTTTCAAGACGACCGAGCTTGTTTACCAGATCCGCCTTTTCTTCGTCTATGGACTTGTATCCAGGCGATGGTCTCTCTTCTTCTTGTATGGCATAGTCACCTTGGATATATGGCTGCTGTTCTTCCTCTTGGTCATATTCGCCATAGTCAACGGGGTCTTCCTGATACTGTGGTGGTGCAGACTGCTTCGTTGGATTCGCAAAGGCATCTATGTCTTCCTGCATGGCATTTTCCATGGGTGGGGGTCGAGTGACAGGTTTATACACAGTGGGTTTTGGTAGAGACGTACGAGGACGTGGAACTTCTATTTCTATTTCGTCCATGAGAGCTTGTTCATTATCGTCAAGCTTCAGTACATTCCCATGACTTCGGTTAAGTGTAATTTCACCGTCCATTACTCTGTACTTTGAAACTAATCCAATTTCTTTAACGCACTTAATATAAAAAATATTGGCTACATAATAAATGAAGCTTAACTCCACGAACCGAAATACCCTCAAGGCGATCGCCGTGGTTTTCCTCTTGTTGTGTGTTCTCATGATGATGAGACCACGCAGAAGCATGTACCAGCCCAGACCAGTCAACCTCGAGACGTCCGAAGAAGCTGGACCTACTTCCATCTTTGACCTGGAGCACAAGATTGAGTGTGCCCCAGGATCCCCAGAATCTGCGTACTACACCAAGGCTTTGACACCAGGTGGAATTTGCGGTGACCAAAAATTCGTCAAGGACAGCGCCGATGCGAAGATTATTGGTGGAATTGGCGGATCTTTAATCTAACTTATAAGTAATGAATACGGTGAATACAACTCGTCCAGCTGTGCCTGATTTTGATTACGAGTATCACACCATAACGGTTGATACCATTGGTCAATCTAGCAAAAATACATTTACGGTTCACCTTACGCAGTCACTTGAAAATATAGTTCACGCGAAGCTCATAGCCGCGCGAATCGACGCACCTTCTTCTAATGTGTGCCACGTTTCGGTAGATGAACTCAACACGAATTACTCACAGCGAACAACAAACGTGTTCGGTGGGCAGGCGTCTATGTCGAATCTTAACAGGGGATTTGGTACTATAATTCAGTCTGGTTCAAATCCAATCATTTTCAAAGATGATTATGATGTTGAATCACAATACACCACACCCATAAGAAAACTCGACCGTCTCACGTGTACACTCAGAGATGAAGATGGTGCCACTATAAATAGCGCCATAGACAACTTTATGATTTTCAAATTTGTGTGCAAGAATAAGAATTTACCATTTATTTAATCAGGGCGTAAGATAGATATATTTTTAACCTTTCGTTATTATAAATGTCGACGGGAGTCGTACAACTCATCGCGGTTGGTGCCCAAGATAAACACATCATGGGTGACCCAGAGATATCATTTTTCTCATCGACATTTAAACGACATTCAAATTTTTCGCAATCCGTGGAAAAGCAATTGATGCGCGGTAACGTATCAAATGATTCCATGACGTCAATTAAATTTGAAAAAACGGGTGACATGCTCGGGCACGTGTACATAGCAGTAGATGATGGAACCGAAGCTGTCGATCCATCCGATTGGACGCAAATTATAGACAAAGTCGAATTATACATAGGTGGTCACATGGTAGATTCACAAGATTCTGTATTTACCGAAAAAATCGCAATTGATACATTCGCACAGAACGTTTCTAAGAGTTCCAATGGTCCACACCCGGGTATCAACTCTAAATCGTATTTTTACCCCCTTAGGTTCTTCTTCTGTGAAGGTCCACAATCAGCTTTGCCATTAGTTGCATTACATTATCACGAAGTTGAATTGAGATTTTATTGGAAAAATGTGATGAGTTACAATTACGAAGTATACGCAAATTATTATTACTTGGACAACGAAGAACGCGGTAATATAGTATCCAGAAATCACGAAATGCTCATCACACAAGTTCAAAAAAATATTCCATCCGGAGAACAGGATCAGGAATTGATATTTAACCATCCCGTGAAATATCTGGTGTGTACAGATACAACTTCAAATGGTGCACTTACTTCTGCCTCAAACAAAGTAAAGCTAAACATAAATGGACTTGATATAGGTAATTATAAATGGGCTAAAACGCATTATATAGACGTAATGGCGTATTATCATACAAACTATGTGACTTCCCCAGATTTCTTTTTATATTGCTTCTGTCTTCTCACAAGCTCTCTACAGCCCACAGGTACGCTAAATTTTAGTAGGTTAGACTCAGCAAAGATTATGAGCGAAAGTATGAAGATAACAGACCCAATTTATGCGGTCAATTACAACATATTACGCGTTGAAAACGGCATGGCAGGTTTACTATACGCAAATTAAAATACAATGGTATATTAAATGGTAAAGAACTCCGGTATAAACCAACCCACCGACATGGTTCGGTTAGGGAGATTGTCGGAATCCGAACAACCTAAAAATTCCATTGTGTTTAATGCTTCAGAAAGCAAGATTCGTGATATCAAACACAGCGGATTATACATAAGTCCTATACGTAATGCAAATGCATCGAACTTACTTGCGTATGATACGATCACGAAAGAAGTCGTCGAAATTGGTGGCACACCGCTAAAAATCGACGATTTACAGGTCAAGAACCTAGAAGTTGTAAACATGACAACTCTTAATGAGGACCACGTGTATACACCCATTTTATCAATAGGAGAGGGTTGCCCCGAAAATGAAAATGTGGGTGTTGATATTCATGGGATACGAATGATACACGATAAATCCGATGGTGCGTTACACGTCAATAAAAACACCACATTTGATGGAACGGTAAAAGCTTCGCAGTTCGTGGGTGATGGCGGTCTATTATCAAATGTACAATACGACTTACACGTTGACATAGGCGAGGTGGTAGAGAATCTATATGTTCGCGATAAATTACAAGCGGATGGTGGGCTTTTGTCTAATATAACGGTTGGCCAAATAGAAGATTTTGATGGATATTCACCTACATTTAATGAATTGAAGGTAAGCAAGGATATACACATAGGTCGTTCTATATACGTAGACAAGAGTGTTCACTCTAAAGGTAACATACATTCTGATGGAAAAATGATCGCATCTCAGTTTTACGGGGATGGCACGACACTTACAGGTGTTTCTAAAAGTGTGGATCTTGAACAATCCAACGTTCGTATATCCGAATTGGAAAAACATATACCACGATTTGATCCACTTGAGAAAGTAAAACCCACCCTAGAACGTTCTATCAAGAGGACAAACTTAAAATTGGATGAACACATAAAACGATTTGACCCACTTGAAGAATCGAGTGTATCCCACAACGAACGAATTTCATCCATGGAACCACGGGTTATCACAATAGAAAAACGTTTACCGAGCATAGGTGTATGCGAAAAAAGACTAGATATACTCGATTCTTCGAGTGTATCACATAACGAACGGATTTCATCCGTGGAGCCACGGGTCACTGAAATAGAAGAAAGAGTCGCGCTCATAGACGAACAAACACCTATCATTCATGAAACAAAAGAGGTCGTTCCAATTATACACTCCAATGAAAACAGAATTGGTGTCATTGAAAAGAAAATAATTAAATTACGTGATATAGATCCAATAAAAAATGAACTCACTAAATTTAAATACGTATATTCAGAACTTACGAAAATAGATCCAATTGAGACTCGCGTGGAACAATGTGAAAACACACTCGAAGGTGTATCCGATCTCCCAGAATTACGAACTCGTTTGTCTACATTAGAATCCGCACCACTCGAAGGAGACGGCGCACTCATCTCAAATATTTCACTTTCACGCGTGCTTTCGTGTTGTAACGAAACCAAGACTTCTATAAAAACCCATGGAAGTGTCACAGCGCATGGATTTCATGTGGAAGGTGTTCCAATCCGTACATCGAGACTGGGTGAGATAAAGTCACTCACAATGGATTCTTTTGCCGAAATAAATGCGTATACTAAATCGAATAATGGTACAACCGCGGGTAATACGGGTGGAATTGTTTTTAAAACCAGGGATACCGATGGTAAAATGATCCCACGTGCGACCATAGATGGTAATGGAAAATTAGCTGTGGGAACAAATAAAGGTCATCCTTCTGCGATAGCTACATTTGAATCGAATACATGCGGGTTTCTTCCACCTAGAATGAAAACATCTGCACTAAAAGACATAAAGAACCCTGCGATAGGTCTCATGGTATATGATACAGAAAAAGATGCGTTGTGTGTATACAAAAAATCCGGGTGGACCGTTGTATGTTAAATTAAAATGACCTCTAATATAAATGGTGAAAAACCTTAGCACTATCGATAGATCCGAGAGGGTCAGGATAGGTAAGCATGTTCCAAACGAACAAGCTGTAAACACCATAATAATTAATGCATCGTCGAATGTGATAGAGGCGTCGCAGGAAGGATTTTACCTGGCGCCAATCCGTGTAAACGAGGCCATGAATTCCAATGCAATGTGTTATGATATTACAACTAATGAAGTCGTGGATAGTGGGAAGGCATTGACTTTTCAGGGATTATCTGAAGTGGGTAACTCGACCACAGAAACTATACAATTTACGAACAACACAACGGGGTTTGTGACCACGTCTAATGTCGGTATAGCCAATACAAATCCACAACATGAACTTTCGGTTGGTGGCGACGTATACGTAGAAGGAAACCTCACCGTCATTGGAGAAACAACCGCAATTTCAAGTGAGAATCTTCGCGTAAAGGACGCGATTATCGAATTGGGTGAAAATAACACGGATGGTGATTTTGTATTTGATTTGGGTCTCATCATGACTAGACCAGGTTCAAACGTCACGGCGTCTTACATAGAATCTAGTAATGAATATATCATAGGTTACACACAAAACTCAGCGTCGGACACATATATCACACCTGATGCGTCCAATCTCATCCAAATGCGCGTGTATGGTGATGTGACCGCGAATAGATTCATAGGAGATGGTTCCTTCTTATCAAATGTTATCCAAGATACTGATCTCGACGCGAACTTGACGGTTATAAGGGACGAAATGGCCGCAAACACGTTGACTCTTCGAGATGATATCCAATCCAATGCAAATGTTTTGAGAGGTGAAATGGCCGCGAATACATTGACTCTTCGAGATGATATTCAATCTAACGCAAATGTTTTGAGAGGTGAAATGGCCGCGAACACATTGATTCTTCGTACTGACATTCAATCTAACGCAAATGTTTTGAGAGGTGAAATGGCCGCGAACACATTGACTCTTCGGGATGACCTTCAATCCAATGTAACTGTTTTGAGGGGTGAAATGGCCGCGAACACGTTGACTCTTCGGGATGACCTTCAATCAAATGCAAATGTTTTGAGAGGTGAAATGGCTGCGAACACTGTAACACTCAGATCCGACTTACAGTCGAACATTACGATTAGCCAAAATACCATGAGAAGTGAAATGGCCGCAAACACAGTCGCACTCCGAGCCGATTTGCAGTCGAATGCGACCACTTTGAGAGGTGAAATGGCCGCAAACACCGTGACGCTACGAAACGAAATTGCGCTTAAATCAAACATCAATAACCCAGTGTTTACTGGAATAATTACAGGTGATGGTGGTGCTATATCGAATATTTCACTTCAACACGTGACCGAATACGGCAATTCTACCGACCAGACGATAACCATGTCTAATACGCTTTCACTCATCACCTCTGGAAGTGTAGGTATAAACACGCCTACGCCACAAAAGATGCTCCACGTTGCGGGTGAAATCCTCGCTGATGATGATATCACGGGCGTTGATTTCTTTGGGGACGACGCGACGTTTACGGGTGGTCTCACTGTGTCTGGAGACTCACTCTTTTATGGAAACTTGGAAGTTCGTGGAAACACGACATATTTGTCCACTCAAAACTTATTAGTGGAAGATCCAATACTCGCACTCGGGGCGAATAACACGAGTTCTTCGTTGGACACCGGTATCATCGTCCTCGTATACCAAGGCGACTCAAACGTCGCATTTGGTTACAGAGGTGCGAGCAACGAATTTATCATTTCACACACACTCAGTTCACCGGATGATTCAGAGTTGATACCAGATACATCGAACGCGATTAACGTACACGTATATGGAAACGTGACAGCGGACGAATATAGAGGTGATGGTACTGCACTCACGGGTATTGCCCTCGAAACAGATATGATATCAAATGTATCTAGAATAAGTGTATTGGAACAGCAGGGTTTAAGTGATATAGTTGATATAGGGAATGTATCTTCAAATACAATCCAACTCACAAACGCAGACGTGGGTCTCGTGGTCACTGGTA